>Ga0214923_10008785_pt1 | contig 10652 bp, 9 predicted proteins | sample LL1510_MetaG_FD_177993 | JGI IMG/M metagenome (GOLD analysis project Ga0214923, IMG submission 177993) | Freshwater microbial communities from Lake Lanier, Atlanta, Georgia, United States - LL-1510 | ecosystem: Environmental > Aquatic > Freshwater > Lake | place: USA: Georgia | collected 2015-10-15
CCCATGCCGCTGGCGGCCCCCGAGACGACGGCGATTTTACCGGTGAGATCGAAGAGCGTTCCGGGTTGTGGGTTCATGTTCGTTGCCATGAGGAAGCCTGAGGAAGCCTGAGGAAGCCTGAGGAAGTGTGATCAGGTGCAGAGACTGGCGGCCGCCGCGCGGCGCTCGACCAGCCACGATGCCAGGACGGCCATCAGCATCCCGCATACCATGATGCCCGCCATCGGCCCGACGCCGAACGAACCGACGAGTTTCGGCGCGAAGATGCCGCCGCCGTTGGCGACCGAATTCACCAGCGCGATCCCGGCCGCCGCGGCGGCGCCGCCCAGGAAGAGCGGCGGCAGCGCCCAGAACACGGGCAGCACGGCCATCATGCCGGCCTGCGCGAGCGCGAGCCCGGCGAGCTGGCCCCAGGGGCCGACCGGGAGCCCGGCCAGGATCCAGCCGGCCGCCGCCGCCGCCAGCGCGACAACCACGACGGGGGCCCGGCGACTGATCGCATCGGAGATCCGGCTGGCGACGAGCATGGCGATCACCGCCGCCACCTGCGGCAGCGCGGAGAGCAGGCCCACCTTCCAGTAGAGGCCGGTCGTGTCGCCCCCCGGCCCGACGAGCAGCGGCTGAAACGAGTCTTTGATGAGCTTGGGAAGGTAGGCCCCGGTGGCGTTCGTGCCGATCGCGACGGTCAGGTAGAGGCCGATCAGGATCCAGACGCGGGCGTCGGCCAGCGCCGAGAGTTTGTCGCTGCCGCCGGCCTCGATGCGGCGGCCGTCCTCCCTGGCCCGATCGGCCTCGAGCCACTCCCGCTCCTCGGCCGCGAGCCACCCGGCGTCCCGCGGTCCGTCGGGCAGGAGGAAGAGCGCCGAGAAGCCGAGCAGCACGGAGGGAATCCCCTCGAGGATGAAGAGCCACTGCCAGCCCTCGAGGCCCGCCACGCCCTGCATCGAATCGAGGATCAACCCGGAGGCGACGTTGCCGAGGATCGTCGCCACCGGGATCGCGAGCATGAACCAGGCGACGACGCGGGCCCGGAGCGCCGCCGGAAACCAGGCCGTCATGTAGTAGATGATGCCGGGGAAGAATCCCGCCTCGGCCACGCCCAGGAGAATCCGGGCGCCGAAGTAGCTCGCCGGGCCGATCACCCACGCCGTGAGCGTCGATACGAGCCCCCACGAGATCATGATCCGCGCGATCCAGCGGCGGGCACCGAACCGCCGCAGGAGCATGTTGCTCGGCACCTCGAAGAGCAGGTAGCCGACGTAGAAGATGCCGTAGCCCCAGTCGATCACGGAGTTGGAGAAGCCGAGGCTGTCGACCATCCCCAGCCGGGCGAAGCCGACATTGGCCCGGTCGATGATGTTGAAGGTGTAGAGCAGCGCCAGATAGGGCACGAGCCGCCAGATCACCTTCCGCATCGTCCGCTGGCCGAGGTCGTTCATGGTTTTCCGCCCCCGGGCTCCGCGACGAGGGCGAGCGCCCGGCCATAGCCGCCGCGGGTGGCGGCGATCTTGATCGGCGCGAACATGAAGAAGGCCTCGCGGTCGGCGATCGCCCCGAGGCCGGTGAGCATCTCCACGACGACGAGCCCCTTCGAGCCGGTCAGCCAGTCGACCTCGCGGGCGATCGCGGGATCGACGCCGCCGAGTGTGGGGCCGTCGGTGCCGAGGCAGCGGATGCCCTGCTCGGCGAGGTAGGCGACGGCGTCGGCCGCGACGGCCGGCCAGCCCTCGGCCAGGCCGGCGAGCGGCTTGGCGAAGCAGGGCTCGACCGCGGGCGCCGCCGGCAGGGGCGCGAGGTGTTTGTCGGTGTGGCCCGAGAAAAAAATCACGACCTCACCTGCCTTGAAGGGCCGCGTGGCCGCGTGCTTCTCGAGCATGGCACGGGTGACGAGCGGGCTTGCGGGCCTGCCCTCGGCGAACGCGGCCGTGCCGACGAGCCCACGAAGGTCGACGACATGCGCCGGGCCCATCATGCTCGCAAGCGAGGCGTCGGCGGTGCGGAGCTTCGAGGTGCCGAGCGGCCCGTGTCGCTTCTCGAAAGCCGCCATGGCCTCACGGATGGCCGAATCCGCGGCGGCGATCTCGGCCCGGTCGGCCGGCAACGCGAAGCTCGGCAAAACGACGTGCGTGCCGGCGAAGCTGTCGAAGAGATGCCCGAGGGCGAAGAAGGGGCCGCGCTCCTTGGAAAAGGCGTTGAGCACCTTCGCGATGTAGCGGCCTCCCTCCTCGCCGGGGCCCCGGCCGGGCCACACGATGGGTAGATTTTCGTCGAGCGTCACGGAGAGATCGACGACCGCCTTCGCCTTCGCGCGGGCGATGAGCGGGGCGGCCCGACCCGGCTCCGTGATGGCGAGCAATCGGCACTCGCCCCCCGAGCCGCCGGCGTGCTTGGCGGGGAGGAGCGCTACGAACCCGCCGGTCGGTGGCAGGCTGCCGAGGTTCGTCGCGCACTCCACCCACACCATCCCGCGGTTGCCGCCGGCCCGGTGCGTGGCCACGGCGAGGTTCGGCAGCGGCCCCATGCTCGCGCCGTCGCTGGCGAGCGTCTTCACGCCCCGGTCGGCGAGGTAGGTCATCGTCTCTGGCTTGGGCGCCGCCCATCCCGGTGCCTGCTTTCGCAGCGGGTCGGACACGAACCGCTCGCCCGCCGGAAACGGCTTGTAGTAGGCGTCGGTGTACCCGGTGCGAAAGCAGGCCACGTCGCCGGGGCCGAGCGGGCGGTGGGCGAGTTCCCACGCCCGCACGTGCTCCGGGCCGATGAGAAAACTCTCGCCGGGGGCGGCCTCGTCGCGATGCTTCGTGAGGTCGATGACGCAGGCCTCACCGCAGAACTGCCAGGCCGGCACCTTGTCACCGGTGACCACGCCCATCGGCCCCGCGCCGTCGAGCCCGGAGCCGGGGGGCGGCACGAAGTGGGCCGGCGCGTCCCACTGGGTGCCCGTGTGCTCGTCGATCACGAGCATGTCGCGGTGCCGGCCGGTGAGGCCGAATGCGGCCGTGGGCACGACGGCCAGCGGCGTCATTCCCACCGGCCAGACGCAAGGCAGGTCGGCCGCGACGGTGAGCGAGAGATCCACCACTGCCGGCGGAGAGCCGCGCTCGGCGGCACCGCACGTGGCGGTGGAGGCCGTGGCGGAGACGAGCGTAAGCAGTACGGCGTGAACCCGGGAACGGGCTCGTGGACACGGCATCATGGCGGGCTCCTTCATGCTCGAGCCGAAACGTCACGTGGGCCGGAAACACCGTTGACGATCGAGGCCAATGTGCCGCCGCGCAACGCTGTGACGGCAAGTGCGGCGGCCGTCGTCCGCAGCCGATGGACGGCCGCGGCGCTCACGCTTGCTACATGCGGCGCGAGGATCACGTTTGCTCGGCCGAGGATCGGATGGCCGGCGGGAATCGGCTCGGGCGCGAACACGTCGAGCGCGGCGCCGGCGACCTGCCCGGAATCGATCGCGGCGACGAGCGCGGCGGAATCGACCAGATCGCCACGGGAGAGGTTCACGATCAGCAGGCCCGGCTTCGCCTCCGCGAGCGTGGCCGCGTTGAGCATCCCCTTCGTCTCGGGCAGCGACGGGCAGTGGAGCGTGACGAGATCGCTCTCGGCGAACAGTTTTTGGAGCGGCACCGCTTCGGCACCGGCTGCGGCGACCGCCTCGCCCGCGGCCACCGGATCGCTCACCAGCACCCGGCCGCCGAAGGCGACGAGCCGCCGCACGACGGCCCGGCCGATCCGGCCGAAGCCGACGACGCCGCAGTTCATGCCGGCCAGCGTGCGGAAGGCGGCCGGCGGGGCGGCGAGCTTCCACTCGCCGGCATGGACCATCCGGCTCTGTGCGGCGACCTGTCGCGTGAGGGCGAGGATGAAGGCCAGCGTGTGGTCGGCGACCTCATCGATGCAGTAGTCGGGGATGTTGCAGACGGGGATGCCGCGGGCCCGCGCGGCGGCGAGATCGACGTTGTCGACGCCGATCCCGTAGCGGACGATCGCGCGGGCCCGGCGCATCGCGTTCACGACGTCCGCATTCACCGGCGCGAACTGCGTGATCACGGCGTCGGCGTCGGCGACCGCCTCGGCGAGCCGGGCAGGATCCTTCGTCTGGGTGGCCACGAGGCTGGTGCCGGCCGCCGAGGCGATCGCCTCCTCGATGGCGAGGTCGGGAAAGGCATGGTCCGTGACGACGATCTTCATCGAAAATCCCTGCGCGGCCATGGCTTCGAGATGGCGTACCAACGCTCCCGACAAAAACGCCACGAGCAGCCGCTCATCCACCAGGATAAATTGTCGACAGCTAAACTTCAATCGTCGCGTAAAATCGAGCTGGGAGCGAATTTCGCTCCCACGCGACTCACGGGCCGAGGCTCCCGATCGGGATGACCGCCACGCCGTCGGGGCGGACGTATCCGAAGCCGTTTCCCGTGATCACGGCGAGCGTGGCGGGCTCGCCGCACTTCTTTGTGTCGATGCGATCCGCGAATCGCAGCAAAGTCTCGCTCGCCTCGTCGATCGCGGCTTGGCCGAGTTTGACCTCGAAGGCGGCCCACCGGCCATCCTGGGCCTCCACGATCGCATCCACCTCCAGCCCCGTATTGTCGCGATAGTGAAACACGTCGGCATCGGCGGCCTGGGCATAGATCCGCAGATCACGAATGACGAGCGACTCGAACAGGAAGCCCAACAACCCCATGTCGGCCAGCAGCCGCTCGGGCCCGGCCCGCAGGCTCGCCACGGCCAGCGAAGGATCGACAAAACGACGTTTTGGCCCCTGCCTGAGCCGCGAACGCGACCGCAGGTGTGGCGCCCAGGCCGGCTGATTTTCCACGATCATCAGTCGCTCGAGAGCATCGAGGTATCCGCGGACGGTGTCGTCGCCGATCGCGGCATCGCCCGTGCCGGTGTCGGCCGCGATCGTGGCCGCGGTCGCGGAGGTCGATTCGTTGCGAGCCAAGGCCCGTAACAACCGGCCGATCTTGGTCGGATCCCGGCGCACGCCGTCGACCCGATTGATGTCGGCACGTCGAATCTCGTCGATGTAGCCGCGAACCGCGACGATTGCTTTGGCCGGCGTCTTGCCGAGATTTCCGGGCCAGCCGCCGACCGCGATCAACTCGGCGAGCCGCGGAATCGTGAGCCCGGAATCGGGTGTTTTCGCATGCCTGCCGTCGAGCAACGACTGCATCGAAACCGAACCAACGCTGTGGCCGCTCTCGAAGAGCGACATTGGCCGCATGCGCACCCGGGACAGCCTGCCGGCACCCGTGTGCCGGGTGATGTCGTCGGCGGGAACCGCGGAACCGGTCAGGATGAACTGGCCCGGTTGCCGGCGGGCATCCACTGCCCGCCGCACGTGATTCCAGATCGACGGAACGACCTGCCATTCATCGATGAGTCGCGGCGTTTTTCCCGCGAGCACCAACGACGGCTCGATGTCGGCCGCCCGCCGGGCCTGCTCGTCCACATCGAGCAGAACGACGCTCGCTGCGAGCGTTTCGGCGGTCGCGGTCTTTCCGCAGGCCTTCGGCCCCTCGATGACGACGGCCCCGGCCGCTGCCAGCCGTTGCCGCAGTTCCGCCTCAACGATTCGATTCCTATAGAAATTCGGCATGTGCCGACCTTCGCCATCCCTGCTTGGGCAACGATTCTATCCATGCTTTTGCAACGTTTCCAGGGTGGCTTTTGCAACGCACACCCTGCAGGCCGGGGGGCCGGCAAAAAGGCAAAAAGGTGCCAGCCACCAAACATGGCGAAGCTGCAAAAGATGCACAGGGAGATTTTCATTGCCCTGACGCCTAGCTTACCCAGATTTGGTGGCTGGCACCTTTTTCGCTTGACCGAACGGGAGGCACGGGACCGGATCGTGGCCCACTAGATGCTTCTGGCCCGAGAGTGTCGATATCCCCACGCGAGCAGGTGGCAAACACGCTGGAGACAGCCCGTCGCTTCGTCGCCGCGATGCAGACGGCGATCGATTCATCCGGCCGCAGCTGACGTGCGTCAAAACGCCATGGGCGAGGAGAGGCCGAGCGTTTCATCGGCGGCCCGTGAGGTCTTCGCGAAGACCGCCGCATTCTCCGGCAGCTTCAGGTCTTGGTCATAGACGGGGATCATCCGCTTCATGCGGGCCCGCCCCGCGGCCGCGGTCAGCAGGTGGGGCAGACAGGTCTTGATCGTCTCGAGCGCGATGTTCACCGCCACCGAGGCGCCGGGCGACGCGCCGAGGAGCGCCGCCAGCGATTTATCGTGCGCTGAAAACACCTCCGTGCCGAAATAGATCGCTCCGCGGTCGGCCTTCTTGATCGTCTGCACGCGGATCCCGGCCTCCACGAGCCGCCAGTCGGCCGCGCGGGCCCGAGGATAGAAAAGCCGCAGCGCCTCCAGGCGGGTCTCCATGCTTTGCAGGGCCTGCGCGACGAGATACTGCACGAGCGGGCGGTTCTTGACCGCCGCCCACAGGAGCGTGGTGAGATTGCCGGGGCGGAGCGACCCGGGCAGATCGGTCCAGCGGCCGGTCTCCTTGAGAAACTTCGTCGTCCACGAGCAGAACGGGCCGAAGAGCAGCTGCCGCCGGCCGTCAAGCCGACGCAGGTCGAGGTGCGGGGCGCCCAGGCTCGGTGAGGATGGGAGCGTGGCGCCGTAGACCTTCAGCTCGTGCCGGGCCGCGAGCGCATCGTCTTCGCACACGAGCCATTGCCCGCCGATGGGAAATCCGCCCAGGCCCCGGGCCTCCGGCAGGCCGGTCGATTGCAAGAGCGGCAGGCTGCCGCCACCGGCGCCCACGAACACGAACCGCGCCCGGTGGACGATCCGCTGCCCCGACGCCACGTGCGTGGCGGCGACCCGCCAGGCGTCGGGCTCCCGCCGGAGTCCTGTCACGCGGCAGCCGGTGGCGACCTCGCAGCCTTCCTGCGCTCCGAGCCAGCCGAGGAGCCGCCGGGCGAGCAGTCCATAATTCACCTCCGTGCCGCCGGCGGCCCGCGTGGCCGCCACGCGGCACGGCCCGCGGCCCTCCATCACGAGCGGCGCCCAGGCCCCAATCGTGGCCGGGTCGGCCGTGAACTCCATGCCGCGAAAGCAGTGGTGCCCGCCGAGCGCCGCCTGCCGCGCTTCGAGCAACGCGACGTCGGCGTCGCCCTGCACGAAGCAGATGTGGGGCACGGCATGGATGAAGCCCGCCGGCTCGCCCGCCATGCCGCGGGCGACGGCGTGGGCCCAGAACTGCTTCGAGTGCTCGAACTGCTCGAAAATCTTCAGCGTCCGGGAGATGTTGACGCTGCCGTCCGCCTCGCGGGCGGGCGTGTAGCTCAGTTCGCAGAGCCCGGCGTGGCCGGTGCCCGCGTTGTTCCAGCCGCCGGAGGCCTCGCGGGCGAGGTCGGGCGTGATCTCCACGACGCGGATCGTGAGCCCGGGCTCCAGTTCTTTGAGCATCGCCGCCAGGCTCGCCGACATGATCCCGCTGCCGACGAGCAGCACGTCGGTGGTTCCGGGGCCGATGGACGAGGGAGAGTTCATGGACGCAAGACCCACAGGGAACAATGCAGCCGACAGTCAGTGCGCTGGAGGATATCCGCCGCCAAGTCCGGAGAGAAAGGACGGCGGGCATTGCCTCGTGGCTCACCGCGGGCGGCGTTGTTGCCCGGCGGCATGATCTCGCCGATCGGGGTGCTCGGGGAGGGGAGCCCCCAGGAAGCATGGGCAACGTTCATGGAAATCAGCTACCGTGCCATGATACGGAAGCAACGTACGTCCTTTCGGAGGGCTGAATCCATGATTCGCGGCGTAAAGTTCCTCTTCGACGAGCATGGCGAGAAAACCGCCGTGATGATCAATCTTCGGCAGGGACGCGGTCTGTGGGAAGATATCCTCGATGTCGCCACTGCGAGATCGCGGGAGCGCGAGCCAGCCGAAAGTTGGGCGACGGTTCGGGCCCGGCTGGAGAAGGCCGGCCGGCTCAAGAAGGGGCGTCGTCGTGCATGAGGTGCGGATTGGACGTTCCGCCACGAAGGTAGATCTTCGGGGACTTCACCTGCCGCTTGCCGATGTTCTCGAACCAGGGCTGAGCGGGCGGGCGATACCGCCGTAGCCGGCCAGGCCCAACACCGTGGCGAGCATCGCCATCGATTGCTCGAGGTCGCGAACGACCACGCCGATCTGGCTGGCGCGGCGAAACGGCTGCGTGAGGGCATCGGGCGCGGCCAGTTCCTCAACGGCCCGCTTGAATCGCCTTGGGAATCTCGAACGTGTGGCTCGACGGGCCCGACGGCAGCGTGACGCCAATGATGAACTGGCGGGGAAGCGTGATTCCAGCCGGCGGTGGCGCGGCGACCGACGGCTGGCCCTTTGCAGCATCGCCGCCCGCGTAGGCGGCAGGCTGGTATGCCTCGATCCGGACGCGATGCGGGCCCGAGATCGCCGGCCTCCCGGGTGGCGAGCCCGCGGTGTCGAACCGCCCCTGGACGATAGAGGCGAAGCTGCTCGGGCCCGAATTCCCCTGCTTTACGTCGGGCTCGAAGAAGATCATGCCGTCGGAAACCGGCCACCCGGCGATGCTCACGGTGCCGGAGACGCGGTGCCGCAGGGGACCCTTTTCACCGCAGCCGCACACGGCGACGACCACGCCGACGCACAGCCAAGGGCAGGTCCGGTCGAGATTCGGGAAACGCATGGTTGCCCCCCTGAAGCCTATGAGAATGCTTTCGGCATGATCCGATCGCTTGACGGCGGCCTGAGAACCGCCTAGTTGAAGATTGTCGACAGGCTAGTCTAAAGATTGTCGACAGGGTGGCAAGTGGGGTGAATGCCGCAGTCGTGCAGTTCCCGCTCGTCGCAATCTCGCGGTCCGCATTCCACGAAATTCCAAGAAAGGGGCTGCCATGAACGGGGCGATCCTCAAAAAAATTCGCGGGTTCACGCTCGTGGAGTTGCTAGTCGTCATCGCCATCATCGGGCTCCTGGTCGGCCTCCTCCTGCCGGCCGTGCAGTCCGCCCGCGAGTCGGCGCGCAGAAGCAACTGCGTCAACAAGCTCCGGCAGATCTCGCTGGCGGTGCTCAATTTTCATGACGCCCGGGCCCGGTTTCCCACCGGCGCCGTCATCGCCGGCGGGTCGAGTTCGGGCGGCGGAATCTGCACCATGGGAGTCACGAGGTTCGGTGCGCCGTGGACGATCATGATTCTGCCGTTCATCGAGCAGCAAACGCTGTACGACTCGTTCGATCTCAATGGAGAGTTCGCCGGGATGTTCAGTATCGAAGGCGGCCGTTCGCAGGCTGCCAAACAACAGGTGAGGAACCCGACGTTCGAGTGCTCGTCCGACCCGAATGCCACGTCGGCAAACATGCTCTCGAATTACCTGGCGGTATCCGGCGGCTGCTCGGGCACCAGCGACACCGGCTGCTGTGCGACCGCGCAATACGGTCCGAAGTACCAGTCGAACAACGGCATTTTCTTCACGAATTCCTCGATCAGCGTCAAGGATGTCACGGACGGCACGTCGAAGACGTTCCTGCTCGGTGAGACGAAGTTTATGCCTCTCAGCGCGATTAACGGCGCGTATTGGTCGGCCTGGTCGAGTGGCTATTACAATCCGGGTGGAGGGACGGACGTGAATACCCCGACGATGGCGGTAGCGCTCGATCCGATCAACGCCTCGACCCTGAATCCTGGAAAAGGACAGGGCACGTACAAAGAAACGTCGAAGATGTTCGGCAGCAATCATCCGGGCGGCACCCACCATGCGTTGGCCGATGGTGCCGTGCGATTCGTGATGGAGACCATGGACATGTCGATGTACCGGGCCATGGCGAGGAGGGCCGACGGCCTGCCCTCGGGGGACGGGGGGCTCTGATCCGGCGCCGTGGCGGTCTGCCGCGGCTGAAACGACGCGTTTCCCGAGAAATCGGCCCCGGGGTGGAGGCCGGGGGCAAATTCTGTCGACAATCATCCGATGCGGCGATATAATTTCGAGCGTCGGCCATGGCCGGCGTCCGAGGCTCGCGCCTGAGGATCGTGGAGATTCGAGATGCAAACGCATTGGCTCCGGCTCACCCTGCTGGCGTGGCTCGCCGCCACGGCCGGCGGCATGGCGGCCGAGGCCGACCTCGCGCGGTCGTACACCGGGCAGATCCATCCGCTCATGGTGAAGACCTGCGGAGGCTGCCACGGCGCCGAGCCCAAAGACAACGACCTTGATCTCGCCGGCTTCGCCAGTTCCGCGGCGCTCCTCGCCCGGCCCGCGGTGCTCGAGCATGTGATCGAGCGGCTTCATATCGGCGACATGCCGCCGCGCGAGGCCCCGCAGCCGAGCGACGCCGAGCGGGAGCAGTTGCTCGGCTGTTTTCATCGGCCCTTGACGCGGAGGCGGCCGCGCGGGCCGGTGACCCCGGGCCGGTCACGCTGCGGCGGCTGAGCAACGTCGCCTACGACAACGCCGTCCGCGATCTCACCGGCGTCGACATCCGGCCGACGCTCGCCCGAGAGTTTCCCCCGGACGCCGTCGGTGGCGAAGGCTTCGCCAACGTCGGCGAGGCGATGCCGATGACGCCCGTGCTCGTCGAGCGGTATCTGCAGGCCGCCCGCGACGTCGCCGCCCGGGCGGTGCTCCTGCCGACGGGATTCCGCTTCGCTGGTTCGCCGGACCGGCCGGAGAACCAGCGAA
>Ga0214923_10008788_pt1 | contig 10651 bp, 9 predicted proteins | sample LL1510_MetaG_FD_177993 | JGI IMG/M metagenome (GOLD analysis project Ga0214923, IMG submission 177993) | Freshwater microbial communities from Lake Lanier, Atlanta, Georgia, United States - LL-1510 | ecosystem: Environmental > Aquatic > Freshwater > Lake | place: USA: Georgia | collected 2015-10-15
CCATCAAAACTTATCGATGGCTTTCCACCTAATGTAGCATTAGAACTTACTAATAATGGGCGACTGAATGCCGTTGCTTGACCCACATTCATATTATTTCCACTTTGGTCCGACCATTGACTTACGGCACTTGAAACAGTGGTAACCCCTGCATCTGATTTTAACCACATTACCAAATTAGGGAAATTAGTTGGTAAAATCGTTTGAGCAATAATTTGCAACTTAAACAAAATAATTAATAAAAAGAGTAATTTTTTCATTTAAATAAATTTAATCAAACTAGGTTTTGCATCTCATTGCTTGTTTGTAAATGATTTTAATATCTCTGTAAAGTGTAAAAATATTTGAAATTCAAAATAATACAAAATAATTAAGTACAAAAATATTGCGATAAAAATTCCAATTATTTTGGCTGAGAGAGCTCCTATCAATAAAAATTTAGTGCAAAAAACAATAACTAATGCCATTACTAGAGAATATATAATTGATTTAAACAAAGTGGGTAAATAATCTTTAAATTGGGTATTAATTTTAGGAGATGAATATAAAATATCAATTATTAAACCTATTGAACTAAAAATAACCATTGAGTACAGGTAAGGAATCAGTCCCCAATAGATAGCGATTGGAATATTAATTATGCTTAAAACTCTTCTAAACATATTTAATTTCATGAAAAGCTTGGAATCCCCCATACTTAGTAACGTTTGATTGAATAAAATACCTAAGAAATAGGGGATAATTGTGAATGAGATTATTTCCAGATACTCAACAGCATTTAACCATTTGTCTCCGTAAAGAAATAAAACTAGTTCACGTGAAGAGTAAAAAAAGACAACAACAAGCGGGAAAATGAAAAATGACCCTATTTTAAAAAACTGTAAATGTTTTCTTTTATGCTCGTATTTATCTTCATTAACTTTAGTCAAAATAGGGAAAATAGATGTTTGAAAAGCTAACGTAAAAATACTTTCAGGAATTGCTTTTGTACTTTTAGCTCTAACAAAAAGTCCAAGAATAGTTGGCTGAAATATTTTCCCAATCAAAAGATTATCAATATTTTGAGTCAGTGTTGTAAATAAATTTGAGAATAATATTTTTGAGCCGTAATTCCATAATTTAACAAATGATTTCTTAGTAAATCTACCACTTGGTCTCCAACTTGATTGAAACCAAAATAGAGCTGAGCCAATAAATGCTTGAACCAAAGCTTGTGCGACAATACTATATACTCCAAAACCAGTTAATGCCATTATTATTGCAACGATAACTGAAATTATAAGCGAAATGAGCTTTATTATGCTTTGGGTTTTGAAATCTAATTCAATAACCAAAATTGTATTTTGAATAATACTGAATGCATTAAATACAAAAACCAGTGCTATCCATCTGGTTAGTGGAATTAATTCTTGCTGTCCGTAAAATGAAGCAATAAGTTGCGCAGAAAAAAATAAAACAAAATATAATAATAAGCTAATGATAGCATTAAAATAAAATACCGTTGCGTAATCATCTTCATTTGCATTTTTGTCAAACACTAAAGCTGATGCTAAACCAGAATTAGTAATAATTGTTGCTATAGATATGAATATACTCAGCATTCCAGTTAATCCGAATTCGGCAGGCGAAATCATTCTGGATAATACTATTGACAGAAAAAACGTAATTCCATATTGACCTACTTGCAATATCAAATTCCACTTACCAGAGTTGATTGATTTTTTCCTAAAGTCCGACATTAGTTCTATTTTGAAAAATCAAATCTTTTCCTTTAGAATTTCAAGAATTTCGTATGCTGCTTTGCCATCTCCATACAAATCTTTGACATGCGCGCTTGGTTCAATTTGTAATACATCTATTATTCCTTCCAAATTTTCAAATAACAAATGATTCCACCCGTCTTTCAAGGTTTCAACCCACTCCGTCTCAGTTCGAATTGTAACACATTTTTTCTTTAAAATATAAGCTTCCTTTTGCATTCCACCTGAATCAGTTATCAGTCCTGATGAAAACTTTAAATAACTAACATTATCAAAATAGGATACAGGATCTTGGAAAATAATATTTTGAAAATTTGACAATGAAATATTATTTCTTCTAAGCATGTCTCGAGTTCTAGGATGCACAGAAAAAATAACTTTTAATCCAACATTGTTTAGCTGTGAAAGGACATAAACTAGTCTATCAATATTATCTGTGTTATATGGCCTATGTAAAGTGACATAATAGTATTCAAATTCAACCTTTTTTTCAGTGAATTCATCTGCAATCATTAAGATATCACACATTACATCACCAATCTTGAATACATTTTTTGAGACACCTTCAGATGTTAAATTAGCAATAGCAATATCAGATGGGGCAAACAATATTTCTGACAAATGATCGGAAACAATTCTATTTATTTCTTCTGGCATTTCACGGTTAAAACTTCTTAAACCAGCTTCAACATGAATAATCGGAATATTGAGTTTTGAGGCGACAAGTGCTCCAGCAAGTGTTGAGTTAGTATCACCATAAATTAAAACTGCATCTGGTTTTTCATCAATCATGATGGGTTCTAAATCCATCATCATTTTCCCTGTTTGAACTCCATGACCACCACTTCCTACATTTAATAGATAGGTTGGCTTATTCATTTTTAACTGCGTAAAAAATATGTTACTCATATTTTCGTCATAATGCTGTCCTGTATGAACCGTTGGCACTAAAAAATGCTCTTTTAATACTCTCTCTACCGGTGCATGTTTTATAAATTGCGGTCTTGCTCCAATGATGGTAAGAATTTTTTTCATTATAATTTATCTAAACAATTAGCTAATTCTTTCGTCTGAACTTCTCTACTATAAAACTCAATATTTACAGGTGATATTTCAATTTTTTTGTTTTTTATTTTTTCCTCTATAAGATTCTTAAGTTGTTCAAAAATTTGATTTTCATCGTCACAAATGTAACCAACTTTTGTATCTGTTAATGTTTGAAAAACAATATCATGATCATTTGGAAACAATAAAATTGGTTTTTTTAGACCAATATATTCATATAATTTACTCGAAGGAATCCCCTTAATATTTTGGTGAGAAATCATTAACAAAACATCAGAGGCTAACTGCATATCCACTACATTTTGTCTGGGCATTCGAGAATAAACTTCAATAAAACTTTCATAGCTTACCATATTACTTAAAACTCTGTGAGACTGCACACTGTTATCTTTTAATCCAGGAAACAAAAGTCTTAAAGCAATTTTTGATTTATAGGTATCTATGATTTTTTTATAAGCATTTAAAAACACTTCAATTGGTTGTGAGTCATATAAACTTCCGTTATAGACAATTGTAAATGTATCATGATTATTTTCTACATGATCTAATTTTATTCCTTCAAAATCATATCCATTCAACAGTACACTCGATTTTATCCCGGTAAAATTGGTTAATCTATTGGCGTATTCTCCAGAAACAGATGTAATTAAATCATAGGATCGAAGCCATTTTTTTTCGCTTCTGACATTTATTACGTGAATTATCCTTTGAAGAAAACTTTTATTCGGATTCAGCTCGCTGGTTGTCCAATCATCTCGATAATCAGCAATAATTTTTACATCTGGGAATTCCTTTTTCAATAAATAGCCAAAGTAAAATTGCTCAAATGGATTTGCAGATATGACAACATATTTAATGTCATTTGATACACCTAAAAGTTCTTTTGTCTTATAATAGAGATTATTGTAGCTAATATATGATAAGGAATAATTTTGAAATATCAAATTAATAAACGTAGCTAATTTACTTAAATAAGAGAAAAAAGCACTTGATTGAGATTTAATAAAAATTGTATCGCGTAAACTTTGTTTGTAGGGTAAATAATAGGTTGTCCCATTATCGTTCTTTTCCACCCTTTCACTCGAACCAGAATTCATTAAACGTGAATACTCATTCAATTCATCACCTGTCCAATTTCTAGTTACTGTTATGGGGTAATAGCCAAACTTATATAGATGATTCTGCCAACTTTTTATCCTTTGCGCAGCTGTTAAATTACAGGGGGGTGCAAAGTAGGACAATACAATAACTTTTTCTAATTTGTTCTTAGTCATATATTTAATGATAAGCAATCCATGTTAATTTTCTTCTTCTTACACAACTCTAAAACATTTTTCTAAAGAAACTTAATTCTTGAATTAGATCAATCACTTGACATGCTTAAAAGCATATAGATTCTTTTTTCTATTTTATGCTGTTAAATTTTGAATATTTGTTAATACATCAATAAATTCATTGTCCCAATTAAACTTACTTTTAATAGCTAACTGTCCATTAATTCCTTTGTTGGCATCTAAATTTCGCATAATTTCATTCAGTGAAATAGCTATTTCTTTTGAGTATTTATCATTAATTACATAACCACAATCTACATCCTCAACAATTTTAGAAGCTTCTGGTAAATAATTTGTAATAAAAGGAATACCAGCTGCCATATATTCAAACACCTTATTCGGTAAGGTCAATTCCTTAGAAACATTGATACTTTCAATCAATAAAATTCCTACATCAGCAGAGGCTGTATAGTTTAGTAAATCATTAAAAGGTACTTTGTCAATAAAATGTACATTTCTCAAATTCATATTTTCTTTCAATGCTAAGAGTTCTTCTTTTTCATTTCCAGAGCCCATTACCACAAAATGAATTTCTTTTTCAAAATCAGGTGCTGCTAGAATCAATTTTTCAATCCCTCTTCCTTTGTTTATATTTCCTTGATAAAGAATTATTTTGTCTGAATCTGAGAGATTCAATTTGTCTTTAAGTATTTGGCTTTTAACAGGGAATGAATAAATTTTAGGACAATTTTTGAGTACCCCTACATTCATTATTTTGTATTTTTTCTCAAAATAATTTTTAAACGAATCACAAACTGTTAACATTAAATCAACATTCTTTAATGTTTTCTTTTCAATGAAACTATGAATAAATCTGTTTAATGATATCATAAATAAACCAAAAGCCTTTTTAATTCCTTTCGTTGGAAAAAATTGATTTATGGTTGCTATATAAATTTCATGCGAATCGTATACTAATTTTGCTTTTAACTTATTCTTAATTTGTGATGAAATACTCAATAAAGGATAATCATTACAATAAATTACGTCATATTTTTCTCCACTCCCAATGACTTTGTTAAACAAATCAACAAAACGATTATGCATCATAACATTTCTCAGAAACCAACCATTTTCAACTTTATGCTCTATCAAAGTTACATTGTATTGTTTGAACATTTTGATATCAGATTCCTTGACATTTGTGCAATATAAATCAACTTTATTAACTACCGATAGTGAAGTTGCAACACGTTGAACTCGACCATCATTTGTTATACTAGCGTCCAATAAAATGGCTATTTTTTTCATCACTTGTTTTTTAATTAATTGATGAGATTTTCAGATGACCTTATTTGATCTAAATCGATTTCCCACCATTTTGAAGCTTGCAATTTTAAAATTGTCGAATCGTCAAATCGATATCTAATTATTTTTGCAGGTGTTCCAGCAACTATTGCATAGGGTGGTACATCTTTATTTACAAAACTATTCGCTCCAATAACAGCACCATTTCCAATTTTAACACCAGACATAATAACCACATTTGCAGAAATTAATACGTCATTTTCTATTTCACAACTATCTTTATAATCCATCTTGCAAATCAAAGGACTTGTTGATAATCCCTCTAAAAGATGGTTGTCCATTCCAATTTTCACATTGTGAGAAATAGAACAGTAATTCCCGATTTTATTACAATTTAAAATTAACGTGCCATTACCAATATATGTTCCATTTCCAATTTCAGTTAATTTACTTGACAAAGTACAATCTTCTTTAACGGTAACATTTTTTCCTATTTTCAAATTGGGATGAACATAAGAATTCACTTTAGAAGACGGGAATCTTTTAATATTGGAATAATTGATTGAAATATAGGTTTTTATATCAAAAATTATTTTTTTTATTAAACGCATATAATTTAATTAATCACATATTTTCTTGTAAAAATCAATCAGCTTTTGTGCTTGTACTTTGATATGATGTCTTTCATAAAATGATTCATAGGCCAAAGTTTTTATTTCATTCATTTTTTGAGGTTCAATTTTTAATATTTCAAGCAACTTTTTATACCAATCTTCTTCTTTATGTGCAAAAAAACCTGAAACATTTTCATCTATTAATTTTTCTACATAAGTCAAATAACTAGAAAAACTAACAACCCCTAAAGCCATATATTGCACTAACTTAAATGTTCCTTTTCGCGATTTCACATCACCAGAACTATCAATGGGTGCAATTCCAATATCAAAAATTTGCATAAACTTTCTTTCTTCCTCTAGACTCCACTTCTTATTAATTACAGGCACTTTTAATTCAACATTTTCATAAGCCTTATCAGCAACAATATGGAGTTCAAAAGGATATTCTAAATAAACACGATTAAAATAAGGTACTAATGCGTCTATTCTTTTGAAATGAATCGATTGTGACAACCAACCAACGACTTTATTATGAGTATTGTAAACCTTTAATGAATCCTCATAATCCAAACTCATTGGAAAAATATGAATATTTTCTTTAGATATTTGATGACAATCATTTAGTAAAGCTGTATTGAACTCCTCAATTGCAAGCGTATAAAAATTGTATAATCTAAAAGAGTCTTTGTTTTTGTAAGGATTGAAAAAGTTTATTTTATTATATATACTTTTATTTCCGTTTGCCAAATGTGCCCTTAAATCTGGCATATAATCGTCCATATCCAAAACAACATTTGCATTTATACTTAAAAGTAATTTTTCAAGAAATAAGTTTCCATATTGTATTTGGTGAACAAGCTCTCGTCTTACAACAATTAAGTCATAATTTTTAGCTGATAGTATAATTTCAAACTTCTTTTTTAAATGAATTCTGAAACTCTTAAAACTTGGTTTCTCCTTAAATTCAATGGGATTAAATGGATAATGAACTTCCATTTCTATACCTTGTTGGTTTAGGTATTTTCGAAGGATTTCAACGCGATAATGCGCTCCAGAATGAACTGCAGGTTGATTTTCTAAAAATAGTATGCGTTTTAGTTTTTTGCTTTTTTTTGTTTTTCTAAAAACAATATTGAACGATCTAATCAAATAAGAACGCAACATTAAAAAATACAAGTTAAGCGTAAAAAGTATCTTATCAACCACTATTTGAAGAATTTCTTTACTGTTTGAATTACATAATTAATTTCGTCATTAGTCATCTCTTGGTGCAAAGGCAAGGACAAGCAAGTTTCAGCGATTTCCTCAGCCAATGGGAAATCACCTTTCTTATAACCTAATTCTGAATACGCTTCTTGCAAATGAGGGGGAATGGGGTAATGAATAACTGTACCAATGCTATTTTCATTCAAAAAGTTTGCAAAAGCATCTCTTTGTTTTGTTCTAACAAGAAAAATATGATACACAGAATCTGCACCTTCTGCCAATTGAGGCAATATTAATCCTTCAATTCCAGCAAGCTCAGTTAAATATGTTGCAGCTATTTCCTGTCTTTTTTTAGAACAAAAATTTAAGTCTCTTAGTTTTGGCAACATCAAAGCTGCTTGTAATTCATCCAATCGAGAATTAACACCTTTGATTTCATTAAAGTACTTTTTTTGAGAGCCGTAATTCCTGAATGTTCTACAAATTTTATCCAGCGATTCATTGTTTGTAGTAATTGCACCAGCATCTCCAATGGCACCCAAATTTTTGCCTGGATAAAAACTAGTTGCGTTAATATCCCCCCAACTTCCAGTGATTTTACCTTTGTAGTATGCTCCTTGTGATTGTGCATTGTCTTCAATAACAAATAAATTATGTTTATCTGCTATTGCTTTTATTTCAGCTAATTCAGCTGCTTGACCATACAAGTTTACAGGCATAATTGCCTTTGTTTTAGCTGTTATTTTTTCTTCAATTAACTCAGGATTAATATTGTAAGTTGAAATTCTTGGTTCTACAGGAATTGGCGTTGCACCGACATAAGATACTGCTAACCAACTTGCAATATAAGTATTCGAAGGAACAATTACTTCATCCCCTTTGCCAATTCCCAATGCTCTCAAAGATACAATCAATGCGTCCAACCCGTTGGCAACACCTATGCAATGATTTACTTCGGAGAATGTTGCATATTCTTGTTCAAATTGACTAACATTTGACCCCAAAATATACCAAACTGAGTCCATTACATTTGTAAAGGCAATTTTAAAATCCTGAGAATATTTCTCATTGATTTTTTTCAAATCTAGATACGGAACTTTCACAATTTAATTAATTTATTGTTAATTAATTTATATTTTACTTCTTGACTATCAGTATAATACCCATCCATCAAGTTCAATTTTTCGCCATCATTATTTACCCAGCCAACAACTTTGGCAGGATTACCAACAACAAGTGCATTTGCAGGAACACTTTTTGTAACAACTGCACCAGCTCCAATCAAAGCGTATTCTCCAATTTCTATTCCAGCAATAACCGTTGCACCAGCACCAATACTAGCTCCTTTTCTAACTATTGTTTCAGGGTGTTTATCCAAAAACTTTTTTGAACGAGGATAAAGATCATTAACAAAAGTAACGTTGGGTCCCACAAAAACATCGTCTTGGATTTTCAAACCATCCCAAACATAAACACCACTTTTGAGCGTTACATTATTACCTATTTCAACTTCATTCTCAATAAAACAATGACAATTAATATTGCAATTAGAACCAATCTTAGCCCCTTTCAAGATTATTGAAAATTGCCAAACAGCTGTGTTTAGACCAATATTTGTCGATTGTACATCTGCTAAAGGATGAATCATTTTCTAAATTTTAAGAATTCATCATAACTTCTAATATAGTCCGATTCATTGTATTCTGTAGATGCAACAACGAGTTGAACTGCATTATGTTGATAAAGCATGGTATGCCAACACATTTTAGGCATATAAACACCCAAATTGGGACGGTCTAAAACAAATGAATCTTTTGAACCATCTGGCATTTCTGTGTTTACAATAATTCTACCCGACATTGCCAACAAAATCATTTCTGTATTGTGGTGTGCATGACGTCCCCTAACGATTTCTTCTGGGGTATGGTAGGTCCAAAAAAGTCGCTTTACTTCAAATGGAATCGAATTGCCTTCTGCGATTGATAGAAAACCAAGTTCGAGGGATCCGATTTTATTAAATTCAATTAATTGAGGTTTTAGTTGACTATCCATAATCATGTTTACACAAATGTAGTCATTTTCTTGAAAATGACTAGCTAACTACAACTCAGAAGAAATTACAGAATCAAGAATTGTCTTTATATATTGTTCAATATCCACCTCAAACTCAGCAATCCCATAACGTACCTCAACACATTTGTCGCGAAGTGCCTTCAGTTGGTTGATGGTATCCGATAAGGATTCTGAAGCTTGCTTTTCTTTTTGTGCTTGCAAATAAACCAAAGTCTCGTTAGCGATTTTCTCAACAATGGCAGCGCTTTCCACATGTTTTCCTTCGTTGAATAATTGCTGAGCAACTTGCAATTGTGTCGCTTGGAATGAACGATTAAGCTTTGGACTCAAGTCTTCATTTACAACAGTTTTATTGGATGATGCTTTAGCCAAAGGTTGATGTTCTTCACCTTTCGATTTCTTTCTACGTTTTCCTAAGAAAAACAATAAGGCAAGCATTAATCCTCCGCCGGCCCAAAGCATTGGATTTTTAACCCATTGACTTCCATTGCTTTTTTGCACATTGGGGTTAGGATTAGCTTTAGCAACAACAGACGTTGAACCAGTTGCAGAAACGTTATTAGTGCTGGCAACTTGTTTGATTTCTTGTCCTTCTATTTTACCAAAAGTGGAAGTTAATGTTACGTATTTACCCGTTTTTGGATCAAAATAAGCTACATCTAAATCGGGCATTTCAAACGAACCTTCTTTGTTTACTTTTAGTGTATAAATGAGGTCTATTTTTCCCTCTGCACCATTTGCTGTATAATTAATTTCATCCGAAACTTTAGGATCACCATATTGTGTTAATCCCTTAGGGAGTTTTAATTTTGGATAATCAATATTTTGTAAATTTCCTGTACCCGTAAAATGAACAGATACTTTAACTACATCTCCTTTTCGAACATTGGTTTTGTCTAATTCGGCAACCATTTCTAATTTACCAACCATGCCAATAAAAGAAGCTGGTTTATTAGGAGGCAATGGTAAAACTTCAATGTTTGCAGCGGATGAAACAACCGGCATGCCATCAAATCCACTTCGAAGAATTAATTTGAATGGATCAATATGTAATTTTCCTGGTTGGTTCGGGAATAGTAAGGAACGATCGTACGAAAAAGAGTATAAATCAACGTTTTTAATACGAACTTCCTCAGCAATTAATTTTGCGCCAGAAGACAATTCATGCTTTTCTAATGCACCGTCTGGTGAATAAGGTTGATAATCTTCAAAATGTGAGGGATAAAAACGTGCATAAATTTTTGCATTTAAAACCAATGGCTCGCCTTCATAGATTTTAGATTTACTTTTTTCTATTACTCCAAAGGCAGGTTGGCGCAATTGTTTTGCGCAGATTTCACCATTTACG
>Ga0214923_10008789_pt1 | contig 10650 bp, 8 predicted proteins | sample LL1510_MetaG_FD_177993 | JGI IMG/M metagenome (GOLD analysis project Ga0214923, IMG submission 177993) | Freshwater microbial communities from Lake Lanier, Atlanta, Georgia, United States - LL-1510 | ecosystem: Environmental > Aquatic > Freshwater > Lake | place: USA: Georgia | collected 2015-10-15
TGCCGCAGCAACGATAATTCCTAATACATTATTATCAACTGTAAGTACACTACCACTCGATCCCGTATCAGCATTAAAATCAGTTAGTATAAACCCACCGGGTGCGGGTAGTCCATTTATTAAATTAATATTTTCCTTATCACCAAGAGTATAGTTCATACTAAGTATTTTAGTATCTAGGCTATTAGCGACACCATTCTTATTGGCGTATAATATCTTACCAGGTTTATTCGTTATACATCCGTAAACGCCAGGAATTGTATGTAAATAAGATAACCCTTTCAATACTGGATTATTATTTATTACTTCGGGATTTTCTACTACACCCATCCCGATATCAAGAAACGTGTGCTGAATAGGGAATAGACAAACCGTAACATGTATAATCTCTTTAATATTATTACACTCTTCTTCAAGCGCTACTTGAACCTTAACCTTATATGTATTAGGCTGTAGAACATGTAGTGGACAAATAGCGAATACATTATTTTTATCGGTGCCGTTTACTAATTTAAAGAGTAATATAGTAGTCTGTGATGTTTGTAATTTTCCAATGAGAACCATATTTTTATATAATATATAAATTTTTTATATTACATAATAATAATAAACATCACATTAGAACTATTTATTAATTCGTTCGATATCATAATACCTTACACAAACACAATTGTATTAGATATTATTATATTAATACATATTTACAAATTTGATTTAATTTATTGTAGTAAAATTCAATTTCAATATCAATACAATTTTTAGAACAATGAAAAACAATATGTTGTGGTGTATTACAATTGATTTTAAACTCTTTATTATTAATTATTAATTTTGTTTGTGTATTTGATATTATCGAAAAATTAAATAGTCTTGGAACAACTGCTATAGAACTGTTTACAACTATTAATCTATTTAATGGAATATTAATTGGTAAAAGTGTTTCAATAATATCAACTTCTTTATCAAAACCAAAATAAAATGGAATAGTTATATCGAGTGTTGGTAAATTATTTACAAAAACATCGGATGGATTATTAATCAATTGTAATATATTTTGACCTATGTAAACATATATATTATTTTCTATGAAATTATCTGTAATACCTCTTATAGTAGGTTCGGTATTATTATCTGATGAGATACCTAAACGTTTATTTAAAAATATTTCATTATTATTATTTTCATGAATTATAGAATTCATAATTACTGTTTTATTAATTAATAATTCATTTTTATCGCTTACCTCTTCTATTGACCGAAACCGATTTGTATCTAGATTTAAATATTGAATATCACTATAAAACCTAAAGGTGCCCGCATTACTTTGACCACTTAAATTAACTATTGTGCTTATTCCACCTATTAAATAATTACTTAATTTTCTAACAAATATGTTATTTAGTCCTGGGTTATTTTCTTTCATATTTAAAACATTAGTAAAATATTGATATCTACCAAATGAAAATCTATAACCAATTATTGGAATAATGATTGATAATATATTATATGCTTGTATTTCAGTTAGATTAACTACAATAAAAATGCCTCGTTGAATATCAAATTCATATAAAACTCCATCAATAAAATAAAATACTTCCCCCGTATACGCTTTTATATAACCGTCCACTAATATAGTTTCATCAAATGAGACATTCTTACTTATATGAAATTCCAAAATTAATTTAGTGAATGTGTTATTGGCCATATTTAATGTATTTATTTTCTCATAAATTACACCACCATTATTTGTTACTCCAACGTCGTAATTGATATAATATAAATATTGATTATTGTTAGATAATGAGAACCCATTAGTAAAATTTTCTAATTGTGTGCATATAAATTTAGCAGAATCCAAATTTATAGGTTGAATACCATTAATATTAGACATTACATTAAATCCATTATATGTAATACTTCCATTTGTAAATTGATAAAATATGCTTGTTGGAACGTATGTAAAATATGTATTAATAAATGAGGCTCCACTATTATTATTTGATATGATTAAATTATCTATAAATCCATTAAAAGGAGATGAATTAAATCCATCCCCAATTAATAAAGGATTATTAGTAGCTGTAGCTACGCCTAACATTCTTTGTATATTTTCAGCACGATTATTAAAATATATTCCTACACTCTCGGCTGTTTTAATAATAGACACATATATTAAAGTATGTTCCGGCACTGCCGATTGTGACCTTAATGTATACATTATTCCATTATTGGTATAAAAAAAACTTAATACTCTACTAGGTAATATTTGTATAGTAAATTCTCCAAAACTGCTATTTGTGCCTTTTGTTAATATTGTAACGGGTCTTGTAAGATTTCCATTATAAACTATATATAGCCAAAAATAAATATTAAGATTTGTTGTAATAGCCAAAGCATTATCGTTTTAGCAAGATTTCGGGTTGTTCCTGATACGTATCTATTTATATTTAAAATATTTTGTGCTGTAAAGTTTAGTGGAATACTATTTGTATTTTTACTGACATATATACCATTTAATAAATTAGCTGTTTCAATAGTGACAATTTTGTTATCTACTTTATTATAGATTACTCCAGTTGTATCATTAATAGTGCTATTAATCGGGTTAATTGGCGGACTAGGTGGGATTGGAGGAACTGGTGGAACCACATTAGGTAAAATTACTATATTTTGTGGCATAGGTTGTGATATGGACATGAAACGTCTGGGTTGAATACTCATATATATATATATATAATTTATTATCATGTTTTTTGTTAAAATATAAATCGTTTAAAATTATATATATGGATATATACAAATCTATTTTTTACCTTACTATATATTTTATGACATTTAGCTTCATTTTATTTTATACGATTATTGTTATTAATAAACAGCATATTATTAATAATTGGGCTATTTATAGATGTAATCCAATTGTTATTCCATTCGCTGGACTATTCGGTTTTGATAGTTCAGCAAATATGACAGAATGTATTAATGTTAGTTTTAAATCATATTTTGGTCTATTTATTCAACCATTTCATTATATGATTAATATTATTAAACAATTATTGGGAAATATACTACACCAGATTAATTCGATAAGGACTATTTTAAAACCAATTCGTGAATTTTTTGCCAAAGCTAGTAGTATGGTATTTGAAAAAGTTCAAACTGTTATGGGAACGGTTATTTTTAGTTTTTTAAAAATAAACAATCTAATGAAACGTATATTTGCTAATTTTAGACTTGCTGTATATACACTTGAAGCAACGCAAATGACTACACGGTCTGTTTGGGATGGTCCAATTGGACAAACTACTAGATTTTGGGCACCTACTGTTGATTTTTTTGCTGATTTTTTTTGTTTTAGTCCAAATACATTAATTAATGGTGAGCCTATAAAAAATATTATGTTAGATGATAATATTTATGGTAAACTTGAAGTATTTAGTCCTAAAATAATGTATAACTATAATGGAGTTGTAGTATCAGGAAATCATCTTGTTTTACATAATAATATATGGACCCGTATTAGTGACGTAGGAGAACCTATACAGTCTAGTTTTGATAGAATATATTCTATATATACGCGTGATCATAGAATATTAATAAATAATACTCTATTTTGTGATTATGAGGAAACCGATTTATTTCTTAAACTACAAAAAAAACTAATGTTAAAAGCGTTAAATAGTAAGAGTAAAAATATAATATCAAAATGTCCTAATTTGTTAGGCAGTGATATTTTAATAAAACTAGATAATGGTAAATATAATAAAATCTCTAATTTAACTCTAGGTGATAAATTATATGGTGATGATATAGTAATTGGTTTAGTAAAACAACAGGTTAAAATTTTAACTATTAATAATTATAGTTGTAATAATATAATTTGTGATAAGGACCAGTGGATTTTAATTTCTGACAAATTTACAAATAGTAATATCATTGAAAAATATGATGTATTTTATAATATAATTACACGTAGTGGTTATTATTATACAAGTGATTATATTGTAAGGGACTATTTAGAAGTTCATGATATAAATATATATAATAAAATTGGGGATTTGGCACTTACCGTGTTAAATTTAGACGCGGATACTTGTCCTTATGAATATGCCATTTTGAATTAGGCACTGTTGAAAACCACGGTATATTTCCAAAATCAATTAGATATATTTGTAATGTATTACTATTTTGTAAAAGATTTGACCATATATACTCACTTTCTCGCCAGATACCATATTCTTTTTTCAATATTTGTAAAAAGGCGCTAACAGTGTTTTGATTTTTTGTATTTTTAATTGGATGTGTATCAATATATGGTAAATAGATTACACCATTTTTTTGGTCTATGTGTAGAGGTTTTAATATAAAAGGTAAGTCGGATAATATACGGTATGTCTCGACTTCATTTAAAAATTGTTCTCTATCTCTAGCCAAATTAAATTGTTTTTTTATAATATTTTGTTCTACTAAATAAATTTTAGTATTATTATGATGAATTAATCGTATAATTTTTAAATTACTGTAGTTTAATTTTAAACTGGTTGGGTCAACTATTGTAACATTTGTTAATTCATCTATTTTGCGGTCATTACTACAAATGTTACCCATACGTATTTGACAAAGTATATAATTTAAAAATAAATAATACAAAATCAACAAAATTAAAAATATTATTACTAAAATTATAACAATATAATTAATATCTATACGATACTTGACGTAATAATGAACGTTTTCTAGATTTTCTAATATATGATTTTTTATTTGATAATTTTTTATGAGATTTTCTATGCGATTTTCTATCTGTTTTTCGTCGTAATGAACCACCATTAGGATTATTATTTATAACTGAGCATATATTATCAATTATATTATTTAATGAATTTGCATCTAAATTAGGTAATAAATTCAAAAAGTCATTCCTACCAGAATTTCTCAAAAGTTGAGGATTAACTTCAGCTGTATTTGCTCCAAATGTTGGATGTACTATGCCTATGTTTTGATTTATAAATTTAACTAGATATACATTATTTACGTGAATAAATAATACGATAGCCGGTTCGTTCTGATAATTAACTCCATTAGCATCTTGACCATTTACAACTACTAAATCCATTACATTAAAATTCATATTGGTTTTATATTATATAGATACATTATTATTATTATTGGAATGGGCAAATTGTGAAAGTATATTTGTTGTATTTACACTAGTATTTTGTCGAAAATTATTTGAATACAGTCTCCATAGACGATTTTGCTCAATTGTTTTTTCAAAACTAGGCAGTATAATTGAATTAGCATTCATATTTTGAGCATTATTAATCTTATTAAGAATAGGTTTAATTTCGTCTATTTCCAATTTCATAAATTTATCCATAATACTTGTAAATATTTGTCGATTTTCCATAAGTGTATTTTTAGTATCCTTCATTTCAACTTTCATATTATCTATTTCTTTTTCAAAGTCTTCAATATCGACATCTATATCTTTTATATTATCATCTATATTTTTTAAATTTTGATACATTTTATCTTGTATTTCATTTGTAGTTTTTTGTAATGATTCCAATTTTTCAGCATGTATCTCTTGTTGTTGTTCTATTTTTTGTATTAATCCATATAGATTATTTAAGATAGTAGTATTATCTTTGATTGCTTTCCAGAGGGGTTGACTATCTCCTATAATATTCCAGTCTTCGGTTTTATGATCCATAGGATAATTTTTATATTTTATATACTTATATGTAGAATATTTTTATTGAGTTCCATACAAATTTAATAATTTAAATCTATTTTCAAAAAGTGTATTTGGTTGACAATTAATTGTAGAAATTGTATTTACACATATTTGATTACTATTATATGTATGTATTTCTAATTCTCTATAATATTTATCAACCCCTCTATGATTTGGTATTATTGTAATTTTAATCATATTTTCTGGACGTAAATACTGCATAATATACTTATTCATTTCTGTAGTAAATCCCGTTCGTATATTCTCAATATTTTCAAAGATTGTTTTAGTTAATGTGTATATTTTATATTCAGATACATAATCGAATGACCATAGACAGAAAAAATCTCTAAATGAAAAAATAATTCGGTTTTTGTTAAATCCATTTTGAAAACTTATATCATATTTACTTATTAATGTATTAGGAAATTCTACTCTAAATTGTAAATAATTTCTATGTGTTTCCGGTAATTCTATTATGAAATATTTATTTAGTTCTGATAGAATAGTTAATTCATCATTATATTCACTTGTCAATACACAATAAAAAGCATTTTTTTCTATTATTTGCGGAAATTTATTAATATAAATATAATTAAATCGTGTTGTATTAAGTAATACCATAAGCATTTTTTTTATAATTTTAGGATTAATATAGTCTAATATGTAAATATTATCTATTGTTTGATTATTAAGCATTTGGTCGAATGTAATAATATTATTGTCAATATGTGTAATTATTGTTAAATACTTAGGGAACAATGCCGTTACATATCTATATCGTGTTCTATTTGTTTTCATAAAATTATCTATTAAATTGCAACTATTATCAGCTATAAGTTCTAATCGATTTGAATTTGTTTTTAATGTAATAGGAATGTGTCTGGCTAAAACTTTTACTAAATCAACTGAGAATGGTGTAGTAGGTTGAAATACAATTGGGTTTAATATTATATCGGTTAATTCAATTGTTTTTGAAATAAAATGTTCTTTTTCATCATATCTATAGAATAAACATATAATAATTATAAATACTAAGAATATATAAGAAATAGTGAACATATTCAATATATACTTTTATAGGATTTTAAATGATACAAATAGATTTATATTTGCCAAATATTTGGACTGTATGGTATCATAAACAGGATGAAACCAGTTGGGACCAAGAAAGTTATATAAAAGTATGTGATATAAAAACAATGTTAGATTTTGTAAAATTTAAAAATAGTTTTCATTATCTTCCCCAATTTTTAAATGGTTATTATTTTATTATGAAAAATGGAATTAGTCCAATGTGGGAAGATGCTAAGAATTGTGATGGGGGTTGTATAAATATAAAAGTTGATAAAGATATTGTTGATAAACGTCTATGGGATATTTTATCATATGCTATTATTGACCAATTAGTAATTTTAAATAAAGAGAATATAAATGGTATTAGTATAGTTCCCAAGAGATATAATGCTATTATTAAAATATGGAATAATGATAAAAATTTACGTAATTGTAAAATTCTTAATAGCGCTGTTCATTTTTTTAAGGATGAAGATATATATTATCGTAGTCATGTTGATAATGAATATTTTGGCCATACACAAAAAAAATAATTTTTTTACATATTATTAAAAATTATTTATTTAAGAAAAAAAATTGATATGATTAAAATGATATAAAAATATAACAACTAATTATATAATAACTATGTCATATTATAAAGAGCTTGACTATGGAACTTCTGATATTGGTAATGTTGTTGGTGTCCAATTCTCTGTTCTAAGTCCAGAAGAAATAGAGCGTCGTAGTGTAGCTGAGGTTATAACGCAAGAAACCTATGATGGCGATATGCCCAAAGTAGGGGGACTATTTGATAGACGTATGGGCGTTTTAGATCCAGGTATGTTATGTTTAAGTTGTGGTCAAAAGAGTAATTTATGTCCGGGTCATTTGGGACATATTCGTCTTGCTAGTCCAGTATTTCATGTTCAATTTATGAATATTATTATGAAAACTATACAAATGGTTTGTTATCGTTGTGCTAAAACCTTAGTAAATCTTGAAGACAGTCATATAAAAAGAAATTTATTAAAGCGTAGTCCTAAACAACGATTTGCGTATCTTTATTCACTTAGTTCTAAAGTAAAACGTTGTGGAGAAAAAAACCCTTGTGGGTGTGGAGCACTACAGCCATCCACAATAAAACGTGATACAAATGGTATTGGTCGTATTATTTTAGAGTTTAAAATATCGAAAGATGAAGAGAAAAAACGTTTAGTATGGACCGCTGAACAGGTATATCGTGTATTTAAACAGATTACTACAGATGAGGCAGAACTAATGGGTTTTAATAAATTTTGGTGTCGTCCTGACTGGTTAATATGCACTGTACTACCCGTCCCTCCTCCAAGTGTCCGTCCTAGTGTACGTAATGATACAAATACCCGTATGGAAGATGACCTTACGCACAAGTTGTGTGATATAGTTAAAACCAACCGTGCGTTAAAGCAAAAGGTTGAAGCAAATGCTCCTAAGAATATAATTGATGAGTGGACACAACTATTACAATATCATGTTAGCACACTTATTGATAATAATTTGCCGGGTGTTCCGCAGGCTGTTCAACGTAGTGGTAGACCACTTAAATCTATTAAGGATCGGCTTAAGTCTAAGGAAGGACGTGTTCGTGGCAATCTTATGGGAAAGCGTGTAGACTATTCTGCCCGTAGTGTTATCTCTCCCGATCCAAATCTTGAGATAGATGAACTAGGTGTTCCAATTAAAATAGCTAAAAATCTAACGTTTCCTGAAATTGTCACAAAATATAATAAGGAATGGCTTACAGGACTTGTAGTAAATGGACCTGATATTTATCCTGGTGCTAAGAGTTATAAACGTGTAAGTGATAAACAAGTAATTAGTCTTAAACATATTGACCGTAATAGTGTAAGTCTTACTGAGGGAGACGTTATTAATCGGCATTTGGTTGAAGGAGACATTGTGCTTTTTAATCGTCAACCCTCTCTACATAGAATGTCTATGATGGCACATAGAGTTAGGGTAATGCCTTATAATACTTTCCGTATGAATCCTAATGCTACTACTCCTTATAATGCAGATTTTGATGGTGATGAAATGAATATGCATGTTCCCCAATCGGAGCAAACACGTATTGAATTAGAGGCACTTGCCAGTGTTCCTACACAGATTATAACTCCTGCTGAAAACAGACCAATTATTTCTATTGTTCAGGATACACTGGTAGGCGCTTATAGGTTTACTAAATATGATAACTTTCTTACTCGTTCTCAAGTAATGGATTTACTTGCTTGGAACAAAAAATTTAATGGTTTTTTGCCTGAACCAGATGTAAAAGCTGGAACTCCTCAAAAAGAATTACCCGCTGGATTTCCTCTTTATAAATATGATACTAGTCAAGATCTCTGGAGTGGTCGGACTATTTTATCTACCGTATTGCCCGAAATTAATCTTATTAAGCCTAATAGTAGTTATAATTCTGTAGAAGATGCTCATCCTTTACGGTATCAAAATCTTGTTAAAATTATTCAAGGAAAGATTGAAAGCGGTATCTTTGATAAAAGTTTATTAGGTGCTAATGAACAAGGTGTTATTCATCTTATCTTTAATGAATATGGTCCTAGGGCCGCAAAAGAATTCCTGGATAATACGATGGGTCTTATTACAAATTGGATGTTATTAAGTGGTTTTAGTGTAGGAGTTAGTGACCTTATTATTAATGAAACAGCGCAACAAAAGATTAGTGAAATTATTGCGGATAAAAAAGATAAAGTGGCTTTAATTGTTCAAAGTATTCATGATGGCACATTTCAAAATGACACCGGTAAGAGCAATGCTACTGAATTTGAGATAAAAGTAAACGGTGCCCTAAATCAAGCAATTCAAGACACTGGTATAGAAGTAGCTAAACATCAACTTAAAAATAACCGTATGGTAAATATGGTTGAATCCGGATCAAAAGGTACTAAAGTTAATATTGCTCAGATTACCGCTTGTGTTGGTCAGCAAAATGTAGATGGTAAACGATGCCCATATGGTTTTAGTAACCGAACCTTACCCCATTTTAATAAGTTTGATGATGGACCTCTTGCCCGTGGTTTTGTTGAAAATAGCTTTTTACAAGGTCTAAATCCCCAAGAATTCTTCTTTCACTCAATGGGTGGACGTGAAGGTATTATTGATACTGCTATTAAAACATCTGAGTCCGGTTATATTCAACGTCGTCTAATCAAAGCAATGGAAGATCTTAAAGTATGTCAAGACCAAACAATTCGAGGGGATACTGGAAATATTGTTCAATTTCTGTACGGTGAAGATGGATTTAATCCTGAAAAAGTAGAAAAGCAAAAAATACCATCAATTAGTATGAATATTCAAGAATTACAAAAAAATTATCTAATTTCACCCAGTGAAAATTGGAGTAAATTTGTAGACCCTAATATATTGGCATCGTTTAATCAATTAAAGGCGGATGCTCGTAAGGATTTCTACAGTCGTATGTTGGCACATTATCAGCAGATTTTAGCAGACCGGTCATATATCATTGAAAAAGTATTTAAGATGAGCAAAAAAGATGAAATCTATCATCCTGTAAATATTAGACGTATTTTAACAAATGCTGTAGTAAAATTTAAACAAGATAGTAATTATGTATGTGATTTTGATCCAACTTACGCTCTAAATAAGATTGAATATCTTAAAGAGCGACTTTTTGTAAAAGAAAATAATCCAGCTAATCGCAATTACCATATTTTAATTAATTCAATATTATCACCAAAATATATTATGATGAATTTTAAACTTACAAAGAGTGCTCTTGATTACGTTGTAGAACAAATAGAATTTCAATATATGGAAGCATTTGCCGCACCCGG
>Ga0214923_10008790_pt1 | contig 10650 bp, 6 predicted proteins | sample LL1510_MetaG_FD_177993 | JGI IMG/M metagenome (GOLD analysis project Ga0214923, IMG submission 177993) | Freshwater microbial communities from Lake Lanier, Atlanta, Georgia, United States - LL-1510 | ecosystem: Environmental > Aquatic > Freshwater > Lake | place: USA: Georgia | collected 2015-10-15
TATTTAACCATACACTAGTATTATCATGAATTTTTATTGAATTACTATTATATAATTCTAAATTAGGCATATCATCATCATTACCTGATAAAATCCATTTTCTATGTTGATTTGAAAGATCCATAATATTATTGTTATTAGTTCTAATAATCTTTTCTAAATAATATTTAGTTATATTTCTTGTAAATATTTTACTAATTTTTTGATTTACAGGTGGTAATTGTGCAGGATCACCTAAATAAATAATTTTTAATTTATTATTTTTATTTTCATAATTTTTCTCTAATTCTAACAAAATATCATTAATAATTTGATTATTTAACATAGAACATTCATCAATAACAATTAGATTATAAATATCCCAATTAGTATCAACTAAACTCTTAGCAAAATATGTATTTCCATTATTATCAATATAATTTTGATAATTTAATAATCTATGAATTGTTAAAACTTCAACATATTTCATTAAATTTTTAGATTGTTCTTTTTCATAAATATTCCCATATAATTTATTTTTAATAATACCTACTGCTTTATGTGTTGGTGCTGCAATAGCAATTCTTTTAACTAATTTATTATTAATAATATCATTTATAAACTTGGTTATTAATGTTGTTTTACCAGTACCAGCATATCCAATTAATAAAACCTCATTTTCATCAGATTGTAAAAATTTTAATAAATTATTATAAACATTATTTTGTTCTTCATTTAATATAATATTTGCCATATACTTAAACTATATAATACTATACAGTTTATTTTAAATAAAATCAATTTTTATTTTGTAAGAAGATATTCATTTATTGTCATACCACAGTAATCTTGTGGTTTTTTTCTATAATCAACAGGAGTATATATATTTATTTTATGTGATTCTTTTAATAAAAATATAAATATCTTTTTAAATAATGGCGTATGACCATATTCTGGACATCCAACATGAGCTAATTCATGAATTACAACATACATGATAGTATTTATATCATGAATTTCATTTAAAAATTTAGATCTTAAACATATAACAATTTTTTCGCCTTTATTTATAGTATAACTTGTATTTTTTTCATCATTTGGTGTCTCCATTATGTTAATTTGTTTTGTTCTTTTAACTAAATTATTTATATATTCTTTTTCAGCATCATACTCGGATATATTATTTTTAAAATGTAAAACTAATTTTTTTATATTATTTTTTATAGTTGCTAAAGTATTAGCAGCTTTACTTTTATCATCTACATTTCTAACAAGATATTCTTCATTATCAACTGTAGAAATTTCATTAATAAGATTATCTTTATAGTATGTATTATTATAAAATATATAAACAATTAAAAATAATATAAGAATAAAAATTATTAAAATCAACATTTCTAATATAATTATAGATAGAAATAATTTAATTAATTATAAAAGTTTTTTTTTATTTATATAATTATATTATATAAATAATGGGATTAACTTTTTCAGCTCCTGTAAATGAAGAATCAATGTCAAATGAAATTAAATCACAGAATATTCGATCATTGGCTAATGCTAATATTGAAGAGAATAATATTTTAGAAACATTAAATATTTCTGAATTAAATCCTGCTGCTAAGACAGCAATGCCTCTTGTTGGTGGTAATGATTATACATCAGAAGGTGATTTTGCTTATAATTTTCCTCAACAGAAAATACAAAAAAAAGAAAGATATGCTAATTATGATTTATTTAACGTTATGACTCAATTAGAAGCTAAGAAAAACATAGTTGGTGGTAATGTTAATGAAGATTTAACTCAATCTTCATCAAGTAATCATGGAATGGATGCTATCAAAAATATTATTATTGAAGAAATTGATAACTATAAAAAAAATAAATTAAATAATGAAGACGGTAGTATTACTGGCGGAGGTGATTGTGGATGCAGTGGTGAAAATAAAGTATTAGAAGGTGGTAAAAAGAAAAAAGGTAAAAAGTCTAAGAAATCTAAGAAAGTTATGAAAGGTGGTATTTCTTCTTCTTCTGAATCTAGTATGAATAACTACAAGTTAAACAGAGAAGATATTGGAGCTTCTTCTAATGAAGAAATGGAAGAAAAAGGATTATCTATTTTTCCTTTAAACAGTTCTGATGTTAGCAATCAAACTTCATCTGAAAGAAATTTTAGAATGATTAGAAGAAAAATATAAAAATTTAAAACTCTAACATTAAAGAATTATTTTTTTTATCATTATTTTCAGTTATTGATTCGTTTGTTGAATTATCATCTTTATCAATTACATAATCAAAAATAGAAGAAACATTTTTTCTCCTATTAATTTCTTTATTAATATAGTTTTCAAATATTTTCTCTGGATTTTTTGCTATTAATTCTAAAAACTGAATACTCGGTTTCATAATTTGATTAGTTATATAAAATAAGTAATCAATTTCTAATTTATTTTCAATAACATATTTTGGATCTTCAACACGCTCACCCTGAAGTAAAACCTTTCCTTTTGGAACTATATAAACCCATGGAATTCTATCATTAATATCTGGTTTATTTCCTGGATCTCTCTCTCCAATCCTATCTGCTAATACAGCATGAACAATTCTAGTTCTATCTTTATAAGTTCCTTTTAATGTTTTGGAGATAATAAACTTATCAATAGGATATTTATCACGAAGAATTTTCTTTAACTCTGTTTTACAATATTCTATAGCACCTTTATTACTCCTTTCATTTAATATTTTATTTACTATTCCTCCTACTACTATTTTAACAATTTTAGCATTATCTCTTCTTTTAAGTACAATACCCATACTTTTTTGATAATATTTATCCGGATTTGTTTCATATAAATTTCCTACATAACGTTTTTTAGTTAAAATTATAAACGGCCACAAAGTTTTTTCATAAACTTGTTCTTCAGGTTCTGGTAATACTTTACATATTGCTTCACCAGCTAATTGTCCTAATTCAATACACATTTTAAGTGCTTCTTTATCCGTTTGAATTTCTTGTGTTTTAAAATCATGTATCTTTGGACTAAAGAATACCGAATCTGTATTTTTAACTATCATACAACCTACACCCGCATGAAAGCGTCCTATATCAGTTTCTAAATCATAAACATAATCATCAATATATCCTAATTTGTTTATTTTTTTAATAGCATCTTCACATTTTCTAAAACCATTTTGTGTTAAAGTTATCCTGAACATTTCAGGATCATCTTCTTTTTTATTTATAGATACTTTATAACATAGTGAATTTATTAAATAATATATATTAAGAGCACTAATTTGACTTTTAATATTAAATTTTCTTGTATATTTATCATTTTCTTTTTTATATCCATCAGCTATAAAATAACCTTCCAAAAAGCTTTTTTTCTCTTCAAATGTACCGTTTAAAACAAAATTTGGAATTATCTTATTTTCATCTTTATCATAAAACAGATTTTTATATTCTTCTACAAATTTTTCTATATTATTTGGAATAATTTTATAAACATCATCTGTTTCTATCACTCTAAATTCATCTTTTGGATAAATAATATTTAATTTTTCTAATAATAATTTATTTTGTTCTACATCTTTACAAATTAATTCCCATTTAAACTTATTATCATAAGTTATAGAACCCTTACCAAAGAAATATCCATAAATATATGCTTTATCCATAGTTATTACATTTTTAGTATTATTAATCATTTTTGGAAACGAATGTAATAATTTTGTTCCTATTTTACATTCTTCTGGTTTTATTTGATTTCTATAAATATCTAATAAAGAATGATCTTCAGTAACTCTTACAAATCCTGTATGTGTTAATACTTCATATATCCTTTTATTTGTTTTATGTCTTATAACTCTTTTAATATTAGCCCAACCATTGTCAGTCCATACTTTATAAGTTATTCTTTGATCTTGCTCCTTATCTGAAAGACCATCTACATCACATTTAAATGCATCATAATTCTCCCACAACATACCAATACTTTCTATCGTTTTAATTTCAATTTTATTTTGATAATTTAATAATAAGATAGGAGTATCACCTACAACTGAATCTCCATAAATAACTTTAGGTTTAACTCTGTAATTAGGTTTAAGAGTAGTATTTATTTTATTGTAAAAATATTCTATATATTCTTCTTTATTATTATATCCTGTCTTTGGATTTATAAATTTTTTATCTAAAGCATCTTTAAATAAATCACTAGCTTTATTAATATATTTATTTTTATCTGATAATGCTAAATTAATGATATTACCAAATGGTCCTTGAATAAAATCTCTTGAATATTCTAACATTTCTCTTCCAGTTGCCGTTGTTGATGCAGCTAACTCTTTGAAATATATTGGTGATGTTGGCGCTCCTAACTGACCATATAAACTATTTGCTGTCACTTTGTATGCCAATTGTAAACCATCATAAATATTCTTTTTAAATTTATCTTCTTCTTTATCCATTAGTTTTTTGGTTGCACTTCTTTTATCCAATAATTCAATTAAAATTTGTGGTAAAATTCCTATTGTACCATCATTCTTTTTAGCATATCTACATGTAGTTGTAGTGCCATCATTATTTTTATAAGATACTGTATGATATGTATAACCATCAATATCATCATATTTATTATCTAGAACTATACATTCATGAGATATATTCTTATAAATCATTGATCTAGGATACAGAGATGCATAATCTAAAACAGGAATAGGTTCATAATGAACTCCTTTGTCTGGATCAAATACAGTAGCACCTTCATAACCTCCATTATTTTCATCTCCTGAATCATCAGAATCTGTATATTTAATTTTATGAAATTTATTTTTATTTGTATCATTATCATTTTTATTTTTAACTATTAATTTTGGAACAAGATGATTTAATTCTCTACATTTCTTTGATACTAATGAAAAGATCTTTTTGCCTTGGCCGCTCATAAAAATCCAATTTAATGGAACATTACATACATTAGCCATACCAATATTATTATTTAATACTTGTAATTTTTCTAATAATTTAGTAACTAATATACAATCTTGTAAACAGTATTTAGCTATAATAGCTCTATCATCATCAGAACCTTTATATAATTTGAAAAGCTCATTTGGTGAAATATCATCCTTAGCATGACACCAAAATACTTTATTATTATTTTCAAATAATTCTTCTGGAATAATACCATTAATTGTAATTTTTTTATTAACACTATCAATATTTAATATTTTATATTTTTCATCATGTTTATTATCAGTTAATCCATCGTTAAATACAATATTAACATATTGATCTTCTTTTATTCCATAAACACTATTTGAAGTTATAATAGTTGTTTTATTTACTATTTCTTTACCTTTAATAACCTCTTTAATATAATATGAAGATACATTATCTAATTTAAACGAATCTAATTTAGCATCTCTTTGTAATACTTTCATCAAATCAATAATAATTCTTCCACCCATATCAAAGTATTTTAATAAATTATCACCCATAGCAGATGAAGATAATTGTTTTTCTTTCCAAGGAGCTTCTTCACCAATAATTCTTGATAATTTAGAAAATTCTTTTAATATTCCAAATTTTTTAGCCCTATCTTTAATATACTCAAAATCAAAACCATTTATATTATAACCAGTTATAACATCTGGATTTAATTTTTGAATTAAACTAGTCCAAGCTAATAATACTTTCTTTTCTGTTTTATAACATTCTATATCAACATCTTCTAACGCTTTTATTTTAGTACAACCGTTTAAAGTTATCATATGTTTGTAAAATGGTTCAGATTCACCATAATATGAGAATACAGTTCCAATTTGAATAATAGGATCATTGTCATTCTTTGCTTCAGGAAAATTACCAGATTCACTCATACATTCAATATCAAAAGATGCAATAATAAATTTTTGAATTGAATTATTTTCATGTGGTATTAAATTATTCCAATCAGTTTTAACATTAATATCACAATATGAAGACGAATCTTCATATTCTTCATATTTTGATAATTTAATCCAACCACATGAACTTAATTTTTGTATGTGCATACATCTAATAAAAGGATCAATATTGGATTCATAAATAGTTAACTTTGTTGGTTTTGGAAATAATGACTGATCTTGTATTCTATATCTTTCTATCCACCTTTCAAATGATTTGAATGATATCAAATTAGAAAATACTAATCTTATAAATTTAAAATCTTTATAATCTGTAAAACCTTTGAATTTTTTCTTTTCAACTATTGTAAAATCTTTTAATCCATCTGTAATTTTTTTATTTGCTATCTTTTTTTTTATATGTGATATCAATAAAAATGTTTTAGTTTTAGTCCATCCTGTTGGAATTTCAATGTAAAAATATGGAGTAAAATTTTCAACATTTACAAATATAGATTTATTTTCCCTAGTTCTACCAAATAATCTAATTTTATATTCTAATTTTTCTTCTGTATTTCCACCAAGCTCTTTTTCCAAAGAGGTTTCAGAAGAATCTTCTACTGTTGTAATTTCATGACATTGATTCCAATCAATAATTTGAAAATATATATCATCATTGTTTACCATATTTATATATATAAATATATACCATTATTTATATATTTCATTTTTTTATTATATACATATATATATTAATATGGTAGTTCAAATTAAACCAAATACTATATTTGTTTCAATTGCAAGTTATAGAGATAGTGTTTGTTCTACAACTGTAGAATCTTTATATTCTATGGCAGATAATCCACAAAATGTTTATGTTGGTCTTTGTCAACAAAATAATGGAAAAGAAGATCAAGATTGTGTTAATTCCGATTCAACAATAATTTCTAAATATATAAAAAATATTCGTACAATTAGAATTCCATATTTTGAAGCTAAAGGACCTACATGGGCAAGATATCTATGTAGCACTTTATGGGATGGAGAACAATATTATTTTCAAATTGATAGTCATACAAAATTTACAAAAAGTTGGGATACTAAATGTATAAATATGATTAATATGATTAAAGAAAGTTGTCTTTCTCTTAAACCTGTTTTAAGTCATTATCCAAAAGAATATGGAGCATATGAAAGTAATGAACAAAGTAATGATGAAAATAATAATGAACGTTATAATGTTCCTCGTATGTGTAAATCTTTTTTTAATAAAAGAGATATGTTATCATTTATGGGGGCTCAAATTATGAATAGTAATAAAATTCCTTATAATACACCATATATAGCAAGTGGTATGTTTTTCTGTGAATCTTATTTTTTAGATGAATTACCTTATGATCCAAATTTAGATTATCTATTTGTTGGTGAAGAAATTTTACATAGTATCAGATTTTATACTAATGGATGGGATATTTATACTCCTTATGAAAATATTATTTTTCATGAATATGAAAGAAAAGATAAACCTAAAATTTGGACAGATAATCCTTATTATAGTGATCTACCTGCATTTAATAAAGTTAAATACTATATAGGCGTGTTACAAGAAAATGAAAAAAATAATATAGATAAACATATTATTAATAATTTAGATAAATATGGTTTAGGCAAAGTAAGAACTTTACAAGATTATTTTAATTTTGCTGGTATAGATATAATAAATAAAAAAGTTTATACCAATTTTTGTAATGATAATAATAAAGCAACCGAAGATGATATTATTAATAGTAATGAATTTAATCATAAAGAAAATTTCTTTGTTAAACCAGATAATAAAATTATAACTATTATATTAATAGTTTTAGCTATAATTTTATTACTTTATATTCAAAATAAATATAATTTATATTAAAATATTTATTAAATCATATTAAATATAATTTAATATATTGTATCAAGACATAAAAAATATATGGAAAATAATAATCAAGAAAATAATAATGAAGAAATTATTGATGCTTGGGATGAAGCAATTAATGATAATGATTTTATAATTAAAAATAAGATATCACGAATATTTCCACAACTAAAAAATACAAGTAATTATTCAAAATTATTAATTGATGAAGAATCTTTTAGTTTTATTACTATCCGTGAAATAGCTGAATTAACATCAAAGATAATTTCCTATCATTTAATTAAAAATAATATTAATCCACAAAAAACAAGTATTATTGATTATACAGCAGGTGTTGGAGGTAATATTTTATCTTTTTCAAAATATTTTAATTGGGCCTATGCTGTTGAAATAGATAAAATTAGATCTGAATATTTACAAAATAATTTAAATATTTATAATCAAAAAAATGTAACAGTTATTAATGATTCATCTATTAATTATAATAATAAAAGTATGTTAAATATTAAACCAAATGTTATATTTATTGACCCTCCTTGGGGTGGTACTTGTTATAGAAAAAATGATTTATTAAAATTAACTCTAAGTGATGTTCCAATTGAAGAATTTGTTTTAGATATTTTTGATAAATTTAGAACTATTAATATTTCACCTTTAGATTCATATAGTAATCGTTTAATAGTTTTAAAATTACCAAAAAACTATGATATTGAAAATTTTTATTATTATATTAAAAAAAATATAGTAGGTAAAAATTATATTATTATTTCATATGTATATATATTAAATAAAATGTTTATTCTAGTTTGTGAATATAAAGTAATCTAATAATTTATATCTTTAATTCATACATTAATATATATGCTTATTTGATATCAATAATTTATATCTTTAATTCGTACATCAATATATATGCTTATTTGATATCAATAATTTATATCTTTAATTCGTACATTAATATATATGCTTATTTGATATCAATAATTTATATCTTTAATTCGTACATTAATATATATGCAGAACTAGTATCAATATTTGAATTACTATATCTTGAAACTCTACTATCATCAAAATTATACCATACATCTTCATTTACTAAACAAGCACAATCAGCAGTATAATGACCACCTCCCATACCACCGTGATGATTTGATATACCTTTTAATCTATAATTAGGAGCTACTGTATTTTCAGTATACAATGAATTATCACAATAATTTAATAAATTAATTTCATGGGGAATATTAACATTTGTATTATCTTTTAATATTCTACCAGTTCCATGCATTTTAAACCTCTTTAAATGAATAAATAATAAATGCGACGTCCTCCATAATTTTGTGGTTTTAACCGCTTTCTGCATAGAATCGCAAACAGAACATTTGTAATCATCAACTTCCTCAGGTTGTATAAATGTATCTAGACATTCTTTTAATGAACTTTTAACTCCTAATGTTAATACTGATATGTCTTCAAAGTTTGTATTTACATTTTTACAATTTAAACATTCTACTTTATTAATAGCAAATCCCATGTATTGGTAAATAAATGGATTGTATCTTTTTTTAAAATATTTTTCCATATGAACTACACCCATATAATTATTAACCATCGTTTTATTTTGTTTTCTATATTCATTGAATTTTGAAATAATAGCTTTTTTTTCTTCTATATCTGATGTGTTTTTAATTAATGTTTTAACTTGTTCTAGTAATTGTAAATATTCTTTTACATATAATGGAACATTGTTAATTTCTGGCTCAGATTCAATTCCAGTTTCTTCTTCAATGCTACTCAATAATTGTATTAATAATTCATGAGCGTCTTGTTGTGATGCGCCTCTAAAATATGATAATCTTTTATCTATAGCTTTCTTTAATGAAATTGGAGTTATAACTGAATTACCCTTATTAATTATTGTATTAACTATCTCTGCAAACTGTTTAGTTATAGATGATTCGATCACTTCTATAATATCACTTCTGTCTATTGATACACGATCTGATTCAGATAAATTTAATCTTTTTCTAGTTAATGTAGCAATTTTATCTATTGTCGCTTCCTGTAAAAAATCTTCGTATTGTCCTTTTTCATCTTCAATCTTTAATACAAATTTAACAAAATTTTTACTATGTATTAATAACTGTACAATTGAATTCATATAACATGTATTTCCTATGTTTCTAAACCCACATAAACCTATCTTACTATCACGAACATCTTCTAACTGCATATTATATGTGTATATATTATAATGATTTTATTATATTAAATCAATTTTTATTATAAAAAATTGATTTACTTATATAAACCTAACCATAAAAAAGAATGTATCCACAACTCGCTCTTTCTTTACATTTACCTTTACCAAACAGACTTGATAGTCTTACTTTAGCTGTTGCTAAATGGTTTACTAGTGGTATGTATATAAAAATAGAACATAGATTACAAACATATATAATTAAATATATATTATCTCAGAAATTAGAGAAATACATAAAATTAATTAAATACAAAATTAATCTAGCTAAAAAAATTATTAAAAAATTTAATGATTTTTTGGATAAAAAAAAAGAACTAACCTTTAGACCATATATATATGACAAAATAGATAATGATATAGAAAGTGCAGAAGATAAATGGTTTAGACATATGAATACAAAACAAATTAGATATAATGAGCTTATTTTTGGATTCAAATATAATATTTGTAATTTTAATCCATATTTTATTATAGAGTATAAATTTTTTTGTGATAATGGTTATTTATTACCAAGGCAACAAAGAACTAAAGAAAATTATTATACATTAATATCACCAGAAGATTTTGAAATACTTATAAATACTCCATTAAAAAAAAAAAA
>Ga0214923_10008791_pt1 | contig 10649 bp, 10 predicted proteins | sample LL1510_MetaG_FD_177993 | JGI IMG/M metagenome (GOLD analysis project Ga0214923, IMG submission 177993) | Freshwater microbial communities from Lake Lanier, Atlanta, Georgia, United States - LL-1510 | ecosystem: Environmental > Aquatic > Freshwater > Lake | place: USA: Georgia | collected...
GAACCAGGGATTACATTTGCTTTGTAGCCAGCTTCTAGCATTGTTGGATTTGCAGTGTTCTGAAGCGTGGCACCGATCATGGTTGCAGCAAAGCCAATTTCCTTTAACAATGGACGCAGATCTTCCTCGTTATATGGCTTGCCAGTTTCATCAGCGATACGCTTGAAAAAAGCCTTTACCGTTTTGCTGTAACGCTGAGGCCACTGGTACTGACCAATCTTTGCGACAGCTTCAGATAAGCGAGTGACCGCATTTTCATCATTCATCATCGAGCCATGTCCTGCGCGCCCATCGGCTGTTAGGCGCATCCAGTGAATTCCCTTTTCTGCAGTTTCAATGAGATACAAACGCTTTCCACCTGCAACTGTTACGGAAAATCCGCCAACCTCTGAAACCGCTTCTGTGCAACCTGCGAAAACTTCTGGATGATTCTTAACCATGTAATGAGATCCGAAATTACTACCCGCCTCTTCATCAGCAAAGAAAGCTAAAACAATGTCGCGTTCTGGAACGTATCCAGTTCTTGCCCAATCACGAACGGTCGCAATGATCATTGCATCCATATTTTTCATATCAACCGCGCCACGACCCCAGATGAATCCATCCTTGATCTCAGCTGAAAATGGACCGACAGACCAGTCGGCCGCATTAGCTGGAACGACATCTAAGTGACCATGAACAACTAGGCCAGGACGGTTTGGATTAGAACCTTTAATGCGAGCAATAACATTGCAACGACCTGGAGCTGATTCATAGGTTTGCGACTCAATGCCGACTTCGCTCAGCAACTTCACGACATGTGCAGCAACATCTTTCTCATCACCTTTCCCATCGCCGAAATTAACGCTAGGAATTCTGATTAACTCTTGGCAAATACGGATGGCTTCGAGTTCAAGTTCTGAGTGTGTCGCAGTGGTCATTTCGCTATTCTCTCACCCAATTGCTATTCTTTCCGAACACTTAGTCCGGGTGGCGGAATTGGCAGACGCGCTAGCTTGAGGTGTTAGTTCCCGCAAGGGATTAGGGGTTCAAGTCCCCTCTCGGACACATGAATATTGATGACGCCTTGTCGCTCATCCGTGAAATCCCTGACTACCCACAACCAGGAATTAGATTTCAGGACATCACTCCACTTCTGGCACATGGTGAAGCATTTATCGCTACTACCGAAAAATTCGCAAGTTTTGCAGATTCATCAACACTTGTTGCCGGGATCGAGGCGCGTGGTTTCATTTTTGCATCAGCGGTAGCAAACCAACTACACAGTGGTTTCATACCTATTCGCAAAGCAGGAAAACTCCCACACCTCACAATTTCAGAGTCCTACGGACTTGAATATGGTGTCGATACCTTAGAAGTACACATAGACGCGGTCCCTCAAGGGGCCAAAGTGCTTTTGATTGATGATGTGCTGGCAACGGGTGGAACTATAGGAGCTGCAATCGAGTTAATGCATCGGTTGGGAGCCCAGGTAACTCACGTCTTGGCCTTGATTGAAATTGAAGGATTACCTGGAAGGGCAAGACTTGCGGAGAAGTATCCAAATATTCCCGTCACATCCTTGGTAGTTTCCTAGCGGTGCGCATACTTCAAATTCAAGGACTTAGAGCGTTAGCTGCTCTCCTTGTAACAATCTTTCATGCCAAATTGCTTCCTGGTGGCTTTATTGGCGTTGATATCTTTTATGTGATTTCTGGGTACCTCATTACAGGGCTCATCCTGCGCGAGATTGAAAGTACAGGAAGATTGGATTTACCAACTTTTTACCAACGACGTATCAAACGTCTACTCCCCACTTCAGTGTTCGTTCTCTTTGTTACTGCAATAGTTGGATTTTTCGTACTTCCGGTTATCACCCGCGATGCGCTGGGTCGTGATCTTTTCGCAGCAGCGACTTATATTTCCAACTACCTCTTTGCATGGTGGGAAAACGATTACCAGAACCTAGATGCAACACCTTCGCCATTTATCCATTACTGGTCACTAGCTGTTGAAGAGCAGTTCTACGTTATCTGGCCAATTTTTCTTTTGTTTCTCTCTCGCTACGGAAAGCGTGCAATTTTCAGTGGAATTGCCATTACAACATTCCTTTCCTTACTCCTTTCCATCTACCAAACACAAACATCTCCTATCTGGGCTTTCTACTCTCTACCGACTAGAGCATGGGAACTCGGTTTTGGTGCTTTGCTACTCTTTGTTCCAGAAACTTTTTGGAAGAAGAGATTTATCCCTTGGTTCGGCGTAATCGGAATCCTTGTCGCTAGTTTCAGATTTGATGAGAAAACTGTTTTCCCAGGAATAAATGCATTGCTACCGGTAGTTTCAACAGCGGTACTCATTGGTTCCATCTCTAAATGGCCTCGAGTCTTTAACGACCTGAGCAATAACCGAATATCCCAATGGCTTGGGGCAATTTCATACCCCCTATATCTATGGCACTGGCCGGCTTTAGTTTTGCCGAGCAGCGCACTTGGCAGAGAATTGCGCATCAGAGAACGCATCCTGTGCATCGTTCTCACAATTGTTTTGGCTCATTTCACGAGTAAATACATCGAACAACCTATTCGCCACAAGAAAGTCTCCGGCAGGAAGATCTATCTGTTCTTTGTAGGCACAACAGTCATGTCACTCATTGCTGGTTTAGTTATCACATCCACATCTTCTTCCATGATTAAGGTCAAAGGCACCGATTACTCATTCAATGTCGTTGATGTCATGCAAAAACCAGCTGTTTACGGTGATGACTGTCATTCAAACTACGGGGAGAATGAGTCTGGTGAGTGCGCATATGGTGATCTCAATTCTTCTACGACGATAGTCCTCTACGGTGATTCACATGCTGCGCAATGGTTCCCAACACTTCTAGAACTTGCAAATGAACGCAACTTCAAACTTGTCTCACTGACGAAATCGGCTTGTCCATCTGTCGATGTTCCACGAGCTGATCAAGGTGCTTATAAGAACATCGATTGTGAAACGTGGCGCGACAAGTCGGTTGCTCGCATCAAGCAGATTCGCCCAGCCGCGGTGATACTAAGTAACTTTCAACATTTCACTCCCCCACGTGGTTACCCAGATGAAAACAAGTGGTGGACAGATGGTCAAAAACGTCTCCTTACTTCGCTTCGAGGTTCATCGGATCACTTGATTTACATCAGTGATACCCCTAGACCTATAGGAGATATTCCTAATTGCTTGGCATCACGTGATGTGAAATCTTGCAACACAACAGAGCGAACCCCCGTAAAGGTAATCAAAGGCTTTGAAACTATCGACCCAGCACCCTGGTTGTGTTCAAAGTACTGTCCTGCAATTCAAGACGGTTATGTCGTCTATCGTGATGCTTCACATATTTCGGTTGCGGCAGCATTGGCGTTGAAGCCACAACTTGAAGCTGCTTTGATATCAAAAGGGCTTTTTTCTTAGAGCTATGGCAGGATGCGTTCTATGGCGGAGCTGATCTATTACTGCGGCACTATGGACAGTGGTAAGTCCACGCTGGCTCTACAAACTGCCCATAACCACCAAAGCCGCGGTCGAACTGGATTAATCTTCACAAATAATGACCGGGCCGGAATAGGAGTAATTTCCAGTCGTCTTGGTCTTTCAAGTCCTGCCATTGAAGTAACGCCGTCAATGGATCTACATAAACTAGTAGTAGATCAACTATCCATGGGTGAACGCATCGACTACATCATCTGTGATGAGGCTCAGTTCTATGAAAGTGAGCAGATTGATCAGCTCGCCCGAATTGTTGACGGACTAAGTATTGATGTTTTTGCCTTTGGCATCCTGGCCGACTTTAGAACAAAGCTATTTCCAGGATCAGCTCGATTAGTCGAGTTAGCCGATCGTGTGAACACTCTTCAAGTTGAGGCTTTATGTTGGTGTGGTTCGCGCGCTACTCATAATGCAAGAACAGTTGGTGGAGTCATGGTTGTTGAAGGCGAGCAAGTTGTTGTTGGTGATGTATCAACAGGCGCAGATGTTGCCTATGAAGTATTGTGCCGCAGACACCATATGAGACAGGTGACTGCTCGTGTATCAGGGGCCGCACACACATCATCCATTCCACTACCGTTCAAGGAGTAACCATGAAATCTCGCGGATACGCAGCGCTAACCGCTGGCTCAACACTTGTTAGTCATGAGTTTGAACGGCGTGACCTGGGGATCAACGATGTGGCCCTGGACATTAAATACGCTGGCATTTGTCACAGCGATATCCATCAAGTCGCCGAAGAATGGGGACCGGCCATCTTTCCCATGGTTCCTGGTCATGAAATCGCAGGAATAGTCACGGCAGTTGGTAGTGCTGTTACTAAGTTCTCAGTCGGAGACAAAATCGGCGTAGGTGTCTTTGTAGATTCATGTCGCACCTGCTCAAGCTGTACTCAGGGATTGCAACAGTATTGTGTCGAGGGCATGACAGGTACATACAACGGCCTCGAACGAGATGGCAAGACGGTTGCTTTGGGTGGTTATTCAAACAACTTTGTTATTAATCAGGATTACGCAGTTCATATTCCTGACAATCTCCCACTTGACGGGGTTGCCCCGCTCTTGTGTGCTGGCATAACCCTGTACTCACCAATTAAGCACTGGAAAGTTGGACCCGGTATGAAAGTAGCTGTCATGGGTCTTGGCGGACTAGGACACATGGGGGTTAAGTTTGCAGTAGCAATGGGAGCTGACGTTACTGTTTTGTCCCACTCCCCTTCCAAAAAAGCAGACGCACTTGCTATGGGAGCCCATCACTTTGTGTCAACGAAAGATCCTGATGCTTTGCCTACATTGGCAAAGTCTTTTGACTTAATACTAAATACAGTAAGTGCAGAGTTAGAAATCGGCGATTATCTAAATCTTCTCAAACTAGATGGCACCTTGGTAGTTATTGGCTTACCGGGTAAGCCGTACGAGGTCCATGTTGGGGCTTTGCTGAATGGACGCCGAAGTATTGCCGGCTCGATGATCGGCGGAATTGCTGAGATGCAAGAAATGCTGAATTACTGTGGAGAAAAGTCAATAGTAAGTGATGTTGAAGTTATTAAAGCTTCTTACATTAACGAAGCGTATAAGCGCACGGTAGCCAGTGACGTTAAGTACCGCTTTGTTATTGATGCTTCGACGTTTTAATCTTTGTACTAGATTGAATGAACTGCTAGAGCGAATAAGGGCGCGATAGCTAGTGCTGGTAGAAGGTTTCCGACCGCGACACTTTTAATGTTCAACAATCTGAAGGAAATGCAGATGAGCATTATTCCGCCAACGATAGTCATCGCATCAACCTGATAGCCATCTAGAATCTCACCGAGACCGAAACCAATAACCGTCCACACTGCTTGGTAAATTCCTACTGGAAGTGCCGAAACGGCAACTCCCCACCCCAGAGAGGTTGCAAAGGCCATTGCAGCAAAAAAGTCGAGTGTACTTTTGAGAATTAACTGATCAATTCCGGTACCCATTCCATCGCTAATGCTTCCTAAAATTGCGAGTGGGCCAATTGCAAAGAGAAGTGAAGCAGCCACGAAGCCTTCAACAAAAGGTGACGCACTTGATGCCTTGAACTTAATACGTAGCGACTCCCCTAGGGAATCCAAACGATTTTCTAGCTTTAGCGCTGAGCCAATTAATCCACCAACTAGTAGCGAACCGAGAACAACGAGAAGCGTCCAACCTTGAGGCAGTGCATTGATATAGCGATCTGACCACAGCGGAATCAACGCTGATCCAGCTCCTAGGAGGGTGACTAATCCCAATACATCAGTTAACAAAGTCCTAGTTCGCACGTTCATTCGATTACCTACGAGGACACCGAGTGAGGCACCAGAGATAATAGTTAGAACATTGATGATTGTGCCGACACCAGGAAACATATGCTGATTATACTCATGCAATGTCAAACCCATTTTTAGAATTTCTTCGTCCACACAAAACTGTCCCAAAGACTCCTTGGACTGGAGGATCTAGATGGGATCTTTCCCCACTACGAATAGCGGTTCTTTTTTTCGGGCTCTTCATTTTTGGACTCGGTGATTCTTTACTTATTCAAAGCCAGATTGGAAATGCTCCTTGGTCTGTTCTTGCTCAAGGGATAGCAAATAGTCTTGACATAACGATGGGATGGTCTACTTTTGCAATTAGTACACTCGTTCTCCTACTGTGGATTCCATTAAAAGAAAAACCAGGATTTGGAACCTTGTCCAATATCGCAGTGATTGCAACTGCAATTCAAATTGGCGTGACAATTTTTCCAATACAAAGTTCATATCTTGTGGGAGTTTTCTATTGCTTGCTTGGCATCGCAATGGTTGGAGTCGGATCTGCTCTTTATATAACCTGCGGACTGGGCCCAGGACCTCGTGATGGCTTAATGACAGCCATTCACAATAGATCCGGGGTTCGCATCGGAAGAGTGAGATTAGGAATCGAAGGCACTGTCTTAATTGCCGGATGGCTTCTTGGTGGGACTGTTGGGCTTGGAACATTGTTGTTTGCCACGCTAATCGGGCAATCAATAGCAGTGTCACTGGGTGTCGTATCTAGGGCTACCAACAAGTAGGCCATAGGGTTCGAGTACTTCCCAAGGGTTGTGCGCCCTATCGCACACGGGGTCGCAAACACCCCCGTTAACAAAATTAGAAAGGCTCCATTCATGCTGGATTCATATTTCAAAATCTCAGAACGTGGTTCCTCAATAGCCCAAGAGGTTAGAGGCGGCCTAGTTACTTTCTTCACGATGGCATACATCGTGGCCCTCAACCCAATCATTCTGGCGTATTCACCAGATGCAAACGGACAATTCCTATTCGGAGGCGCAGCGCCAGCGCCAGCGATGGTGGCAGCAACAACTGCACTGGTTGCTGGTGTTCTAACAATTCTGATGGGATCAATTGCAAATTACCCTCTTGCTTTAGCAACTGGCTTAGGACTTAACACCTTCGTTGCCGTTGGCATCGCATCAAAGATGACATGGGCAGCAGCAATGGGCCTAGTTGTTCTTGAAGGTCTCATCATCTTGGTATTGGTTCTGACTGGATTCCGCGTTGCGGTTTTCAAGGCGGTACCAGCACAAATCAAGATTGCCATCTCAGTTGGTATCGGACTTTTCATTGCTCTTATCGGTTTAGTTGATGCCGGTTTCGTTCGCCGCACAGCTAGTGGACCAGTACCAGTAGGTCTAGGTGTTAACGGAAATCTCGTTGGCTGGCCAACAGTCGTGTTCGTATTCGGAACTCTTCTTATCATCGCTTTGATGGTCCGTAAGGTCAAGGGTGCAATTCTGATCGGCATCGTGGGTGCAACAGTTGCTGCTGTAGTTATCCAAAAGATCTACAACATCGCTCCAGGGTTTACTCCAGGAAACCCACCAACAATTGTTGACGGTGGTTGGGGACTTAATATTCCAACAGTACCAACAGATATCGTTTCAGTTCCAAAGTTTGACTTCACCGGACAATTTGATCTTTTCGGTGCGTTTACTCTGGATAACGTTTCACTTGTTGCTGCAATCTTGCTTCTGTTCACATTGCTTCTTTCAGACTTCTTCGACACAGTCGGAACTGTTACAGCAATCGGTCACGAAGCTGGTCTAGCTGACAAAGATGGCAACGTAGATAACATCCAGAAGATTCTTTTGGTTGACTCTGTTGCAGCTGCTGCAGGTGGTGCTGCAGGTATTTCTTCAAATACTAGTTACATCGAATCAGCAGCAGGCGTTGGCGAAGGTGCACGTACTGGCCTCGCATCAGTTGTAACGGGAATTGCATTCCTACTAACGACATTCTTGGCACCTCTTGTTGCGATCATTCCTTATGAGGCTGCAACACCAGCTCTGATCATCGTTGGATTCCTAATGATGACTCAGATCAAGAACATCGATTGGGATGATCTAGGTATTGGAATCCCAGCATTCCTCACAATCATCTTGATGCCATTTACGTACAACATCTCAGTTGGTATTGGCGCAGGATTCATCTCTCACGTAGTCATTCGTCTAGTTCAAGGACGTGGTAAAGAAGTGCACCCACTTCTTCTCCTAGTTTCAGGACTATTTATGGTCTACTTCTTGTCATCTCCAATTAATGCTTGGATTGGCTAGAGAGTATTAATAGGAAAGGCCCTCGGGAAACCGGGGGCCTTTTCCTTTGTCTCAAAAGTCACCAACGAATTGAAATCTTGTTGTTTAACTTCAAAATTTCATTGCAACGTGAGAATGGCTTAGAACCAAAGAAGCCACGATAGGCAGAAAGCGGGCTTGGATGAACCGATTCAATGCGCCAATCAGGACGAAAATACTCCGCTAACTCCCCCGCATTTTTACCCCACAAAATCGCCACCACATCGTGCTTACCTAGTTCTTGGGCAACAGCATCTGTTATCTCCTGCCAACCGAGGTGTAAGTGGGCCATAGATGCTCCTGTTTCGGTGGATAAAACTCGATTCATGAGCATTACACCTTGATCAAACCAATCCGATAAGTCTCCCGAATTTCTTGATATCCCGCAGTCTGTTCGCAATTCCTCAAAGATGTTTCGAAGTGATGGCGGCAAAGGCGATACCGAGTTATCAACTGAAAATGCCAGACCATGAGCATGTCCTTTGGTGGGATAAGGATCTTGACCAAAAATTACAACACTGGTGCTCTGGATTGAATTGGATAAGGCTCGAAATATCTTTGAAAAATCTGGGGCCACGGAACTATCCAACTTACTTTCTATGTGGCCGATCAGTTCCTTTTTGCTCGACAGAACTCCTTGCCAATCAGAGTGCAGTTGCTCAAATAGTTGCGCGGGCAAAGTAACGACCAGCTTCAGGAGTGACTGTGATCGACGTGCCAAAAACGGCAGATATGTGTTCAGAAGTTATTACCTGATCTATTGGACCAGAAACAGCAATAACTCCATCCTTAAGCAATAGAGCGTGGGTTGTACCAACAGGAATTTCCTCGATGTGATGAGTTACCAAAATAGTGGCAGGTGCTGCTGGATCAGCGGAAAAATTAGCAAACCGGCGCAGCAGATCTTCACGACCACCAAGATCTAACCCCGCAGCCGGCTCATCTAATAGCAAAAGCTCTGGGTCTGTCATCAATGCGCGAGAAATTTGTACGCGCTTTTTTTCACCTTCACTCAAAGTTCCGTATGTGCGGTCACCAAGTTCTCGCACGCCAAAGGTCGTAAGTAACGCCATCGCGCGGGATTCATCCCAAAGATCATAATCTTCATTCCAGCGACCCAAGATCGCATACGCCGCAGTGAGCACAACATCTTTAACACTCTCATCGTAAGGAATGTCTTCTGAAATGACTGAGCCGCAGATACCGATACGGGTTCTTAATTCAAAAAGATCGACCATACCCATTTGCTTATCCAAAACGCGAACCACGCCATGGGTTGGAAACATTTTGGTGGCAAGAATCTGCAATAGTGTTGATTTACCGGCACCGTTAGGACCAAGCACTACCCAGCGTTCACCTTGGGTAATCGAGAAGTTCAATGGACCCAAAATGAGCCGATCTCCTCTGCGAACAGAGACATCATTAAGGCTCAGAACCGTTGTACCCATAGATGCAAAAGATAGTGGTTATGAGAGCTAATCAGCCTTTAAGCCTCGCCTTCGGCAGGAGTGATTCACGATAACCTAGCCCTCTTATGACAGAAAATAGCGCGCTAGCAGATCACTTCACAGGTCTCATACTTCTTACCGGAAATGACGAACCTGGCATTGCGGCCTCACTTTTTGAGACTCTCTCGCCCTTCGCAGTGCATGTACTGGATATCGAGCAGGTCGTGATCAATAACCGACTCATCCTGACAGTACTGATCGGGGCAACTCCTGCTCATCAAAGCGCTATCGAGGAAGACCTAATTGCCTGTGCAGAGAAATTAGATGTTGATATTGCGACCTTGTTTGGAAAAGGACCGCTGATCCCAATTGCAGAACACCTCCTTGAGGTTCAACTAGGTTCCGAAAAGCTGCATCCGAGTTCAGTAGCCTTGGTTTCACAAGCGATAACAAACACCGGGGCTAACATCGAACGATTTGTCCGTACCTCTGCAAGTCCGGTTTTGATTACCATAACCATTTCTGGAGCGAAAAAGTCAGAAATTGACGCAGCACTTGAAACACTAGTTTTTGAACATGCAACAACAGTCTCGACGAGAACAGTGTAAGTAAATGGTTTTTGTAAAACGACTGGTTCAACTAGATGTTGACTCAACTTTTATTCAACAAGAAGCGATCGAACTCCTTGCGGTAAAGGCTGGCGTTCTAGAGCAAGTTGCTGCCATTACAGCGTCCACGATGCGCGGAGAGATAGATTTTGAGCAAAGCTTGAGGGCGCGCGTGGCTTTACTTCAAGGACTTCCCGAATCGGTGGTCGGTGAGGTGCAGAAAGAAATCTCTCTGACAGATGGAGCGTTGGAGCTTGTTGCGACTCTTCACGATAGCGGTCACAGTGTTTCATTAGTATCAGGCGGGTTCCTTGACATAATCGAACCAATGATCAAGACGATGTCTATCAAGTACTACAAGGCTAACAAGCTTGAAATAGTTGATGGTGTCATAACTGGCGGTCTTATTGGACCAGTAATTGACCGTGCGGCTAAGGGTGAGGCTTTAAGGGAGTTCGCCTTAGCTAGCGGAGTT
>Ga0214923_10008792_pt1 | contig 10649 bp, 14 predicted proteins | sample LL1510_MetaG_FD_177993 | JGI IMG/M metagenome (GOLD analysis project Ga0214923, IMG submission 177993) | Freshwater microbial communities from Lake Lanier, Atlanta, Georgia, United States - LL-1510 | ecosystem: Environmental > Aquatic > Freshwater > Lake | place: USA: Georgia | collected...
ATCATTTGGTCCAAGGTAATTGGCAAAGTTGTTTCGTGGCCAGCCATAACATTCGAAGCAGAATCTCCCACTAAAATCACGTCAATTCCAGCTTCATCAATGATACGAGCCGTTGAGAAATCATAGCCTGTAAGCATGGAAATTTTAACCCCTGCATTTTTCATTTCCTGCAAGGTGTGTGTGGTGACTCTTTTTACGTTTTTATGTACTGACATTTGTTTCGTTTATTTAGGTGGACTAATCAAGATTATTTTTTTCTTTTTCAATAAGTTCAATTAAATCTAATTTATTCTTTGGAAGTTCATTTTTGGCAATTTGCCAGATCATTTCATAATCCAAACCAAAATATTCATGTGAAATAATATTTCGAAGCGCATACATTTTTTTCCAAGGAATTTCAAAGTATTGGATCGTTATTTTTTCAGGTATATGTTTAGAAGCCTCTCCAATTATCTCAAAATTTCTGACTACAGCATCAACGACCATGTAATTTCTTTTAAATTCAAGAAACTCTAGCCCATTTATATATTCCTCAATTCGGTTCATTGAAGTTAACATATCATGAAGATACATATCAAATCTTCTATCTTTCGGATTCATATAAACTTTGCTTGCTCTAAAATACTGTTTTTAAGCTGCTCTTTAAGTGCATTTACAGAAACTAAATCTACTTTTATTTTTAGCTCATTTTCCAACAATTCTTGTAAATCAAAAAATGCCCAACCAATTGGTTTATCGAAAGAAACAAGAATGTCTAAATCTGAATTTTCTGTCTGTTCATCACGAGCAAACGAACCGAAATAACCTATTTTTTCTACAGCAAATTGTTGCTTTAAAATGGGCTTTAATTTGATAATTGTAGATTCTATTTGATCACTTCTAACCATAAAAACTGAACTTGAGATTCAAATGTATTGAAATAATTATGTTTGAACTACAATTCAGCCAAATAAGCATCTACATTCTTTTGAATGCGCGCTTGAATATCATCGGTTTCGGATTTTACAAACGTATTTCCTGTAATACGTTCATATAATTCAATGTAGCGCTCCGTGATGGTATTCACAAATTCGTCGGGCATGAAAGGCATTGTTTGACCTTCTAGTCCTTGAAATCCATTTTCAATCAGCCATTGACGAACAAATTCTTTCGATAATTGCTTTTGAGCTTGACTATTTACTTGTCGTTCTTCATACCCATCTGCATAAAAATAGCGGGATGAATCCGGCGTGTGAATTTCATCGATTAAAATCACTTCTCCGTTGTGTAATCCGAACTCGTATTTTGTATCGACCAAAATCAACCCACGAGCAGCTGCCATTTCCGTTCCACGTTGAAAAAGCGCATGTGTATAAGCTTCCATTTTCGTGTAGATTTCTTCTGGAACGATTCCTTTTGCAAGAATATCTTCACGTGAAATATCTTCATCATGTCCTTCTTCGGCCTTGCTTGCAGGCGTAATGATGGGTTCTGGTAATTTATCGTTTTCCTTTAAACCTTCTGGTAATGCAACGCCACATAACATTCTTTTTCCGGCATTATATTCTCTTGCCGCATGTCCCGCTAAATAACCGCGAATAACCATTTCTACGCGTATCGGCTCACAAGCTAACCCAACAGCTACGCTTGGGTCAGGCGTCGCAACCAACCAATTCGGTACGATGTCTTTTGTAGCATCCAAAAAAAGCGTTGCAACTTGATTCAACACTTGACCTTTAAAAGGAATTCCTTTTGGCAAAATATGGTCAAAAGCGGAAATACGATCGGATGCAACCATTACCAAAAGACCGTTATCCAGGGTGTAAACATCTCTGACTTTTCCGTGATAAACTGATTTTTGACCTTTGAATTGAAATTCGGATTGCGTATTTGCCTTCATTTTATTCGCTCTCTTTTTTATGTTTACGTTGCTCTTTCTCTATTTTCTCAGCTACTTCTGCTTTGTCAAAAGCTTCAATAATTTTCTTTACCAAACTGTGACGAATCACATCACTTTGTCCCAAACGAACGATTCCAATATCTTTTACATCTTGCAATACATCTAGGGCATACGAAAGACCTGAGCGTTGTTTGTGTGGTAAATCCACTTGCGACATATCGCCTGTAATCACAAACTTAGCAGTCATTCCCATTCGCGTCAGAAACATTTTCATCTGCATGGTTGTCGTATTCTGGGCTTCATCCAAAATCACAAAAGCTTTGTCTAAAGTTCGTCCTCGCATGAATGCCAAAGGTGCAATTTCAATTACACCAAACTCAAGCATATCAGCTAACTTTTCGGCCGGTATCATATCGCGCAAGGCATCGTACAAAGGCATTAAATAGGGATCTAATTTTTCTTTTAAATCGCCTGGAAGAAAACCTAAGTTCTCCCCAGCTTCAACAGCTGGGCGCGTCAAAACAATGCGTTTGACCTCCTTTGCTTTTAATGCACGAACTGCCAATGCAACAGCAGTGTATGTTTTTCCAGTACCCGCTGGCCCAACCGCAAAAACCATGTCGTGATTATTGACAGCTTGAACTAACTTCTTTTGGTTAACCGTGCGCGCTTTGATTTTTGTTCCGCCATTTCCATGAACAAGTGTTTCAGAACCATCATCATTGGAAAGCAAATTGGGACCATCTACCAACATTAAGTTATCAATGTTATTTTCAGACAAATGATTGAATTTATGAAAATGTTGCATTAATAAATCAAATTTCCGTTCAAATTCATCCATTACTTCTTCGTCACCATGAATGGAAATAAGGTTTCCACGAGCAACGATTTTCAATTTCGGAAAAAAGGACTTGATATGGCGCAAGTTCGCATTATTCACTCCAAAAAGTTCAGCGGGATTTAAGCCCGTGATTTCTATGTTTCTGTTTATTTCGCTCAACTATTTTCGTGTTATTTCGGTTGTGTTAAGGCTATTTCACTACTTTTGGTAAAATTAAAAATTTATTAGCATATCGAATTCTAATTTCGCATGCAAATCATAACATTAACAACCGATTCAGGCCTACAAGATTTTTACGTTTCAGCGATGAAGGGAATGTTATTGAAACACATTCCACAAGCAACCATAATCGATATTTCTCACTCTATCAAGCCCTTTAATAGCTCTGAAGCTGCTTTTCAATTAAGGTGTTGCTATAAAGATTTTCCCTTAGGAACTATTCATATTGTGGGCGTTGATACTGAACCAATATTTTCCCATGAAAAAGCAAGTTTTCCAACGATAATGCTCTTTAAGGGACAATATTTCATTTCCAATGACAACGGATTTTTTGGAGCGTTTTTAGACGATGATTTCCCTGAAGAATTGTACAATTTTACAGCCATTCAAAACGACGTGGAAATGCAAAAATTTCCAGCCAAAAACTGTTTTATTCCTCTAGCTGCTAATATTGCCAAAGGTCAAAAAATAGCTGCTTTTGCACAACCCGCCAATAAATACAAAAAATCCTTTTCACAAAAGCCAATCATCGAACAATACTTGATTCAAGGAAGTGTTGTCCATATTGATTCCTTTGGAAATATCATTACCAATATCAGTAGAAAAGAGTTTAATCGTTTTGAGAAAGGTGTTCCTTTTGTGATTTATTATTTGAGCAAGCAATATCATATTGAAGAAATATCACAATTTTACAGTGATGTGTCTGAAGGTGAGCGTGTTGCCATTTTTAACAGCAATGATTTATTAGAAATTGCCATCAATAGAGGTGCAAACGGTGGAAATGGCGGTGCGGCAAAATTATTTGGTGTTCGCATTGGTGATGCCGTTCGGGTTGAATTCACACCTGCAGGTTCGCACAAAGATTTCAATTCATTATTCTAAAAAACATGTTAACACGCATTGTAAAACTTCGATTTCAGGAAGATAAAATAACTGATTTTCTAACTCATTTCGAAACAATTAAGTGGAAAGTGGCTTCTTTTCCGGGTTGCAAAGGTATGAAATTATTGCAAGACATCAACGACCCAAGCATTGTAATGACATACAGTCAATGGGAATCAGAAGAAGCACTAGAAAACTATAGAAAATCCGAGCTATTTGGTCGTTTATGGCAACATATAAAACCTTGGTTTTCAGCCAAAGCAGAAGCTTGGAGTATGAATGAATACTTTGATGGTTTTTCACATTGATTCGGAAAACATGAATTAATTTAGTGCTAAAAGAAAATAAATAGCGCTGTCTTCAAATATAAAGTTACCTTTACCGAAATTTTTAGTACCCATGAATAAAGGAACAGTTAAGTTTTTCAATGAAACAAAAGGATTCGGTTTCATCGTAGACTCAGACACGAACAAAGAGTATTTCGTTCACGTCACAGGATTAATCGACAAAATCAAAGAAAATGATGCAGTTGATTTTGACCTACAAGAAGGTCGTAAAGGTATGAATGCAGTTAATGTGAAAAAATCATAATATTTTCATTTCATTACTTTTAAAAAGGGGTGTTCAAACGAATGCCTCTTTTTTTTTGTTCCACAATCCAATGCTAACAACTCTTTGCAGTTGACGTTAATAAACGATTGTTGTTTGCTGGTAAAATCTTAATTTTGGACGTTTAATTAGTAACATGCGCGCATTATATTTGAAAGAAATTAATAGCTTTCTAAGTTCGATAATCGGTTACGTATTCATCGTGATCTACTTGATAGCTTCTGGGCTTTTTCATTGGATTTTGTCATTCGACACTAACTTATTAGAAGGAACGGAAACGGATTTGATTCCTTTTTTCAATCTTTCCCCTGTCATTTTCTTGATTTTGATTCCTGCTATCACCATGCGTTCCATTGCAGAAGAAAGAAGAACGGGTACCATCGAATTGTTACTTACTCGTCCAATTTCCGATTTACAACTAATTTTGGCGAAGTACTTCGCTGGCGTAACGCTTTTAGTCATTGCTATTTTGCCTACTGTTGTTTACTACATTTCCATGTATTCATTAGGAAAACCAGTTGGAAACATTGATACAGGAGCAACTTTTACTTCGTATATCGGACTTATTTTAATTGGAGCCGTTTTCGTATCCATTGGAATTTTCGCTTCTTCACTCACCAGCAGTCAAATTGTTGCGTTTATATTGGCAATGTTTCTTTGTTGGGCTTTTTATGACGGATTTAACTTATTAGGAAACTTCAGCCAGTTCGGGAGTTTGGACACCATTATTCAAAGTATCGGCATTGCAAAGCATTACGATGAAATTAAAAAAGGAGTCATTCATTCCACTGATATCGTTTACTTTTTATCGGTCATTGTCGTTTTCATTAGCGCATCTTTAACCGTTGTTAAAACTCTAAAAAAGTAAGCCATGAAACAGCAGAAAAATATTAAAGGTTTTTACAATTGGACGGTTTTACTGATTTTAGTTGCAGCCGTTATTCTCATTAATGTCATCAGTAATTTCTTGTATGTCCGAATTGACATGACTAAAGACCAACGGTATTCATTGGCAGAAGGAACAAAGAAATTTCTTTCAGACAAAAAGAATTTCGAAAGTCGAGTTACGGTTCAAATTTACTTGGAAGGAAATTTACCAGCAGAAATCAAGCATTTTCAAAATGCACTTAAAGACAAATTAGTTGATTTTAAATCGTTTGCTGGGAATCGCATCGAATACAGTTTTATTGACCCAAATGCAGGTTCAAAACAGGATCAACAAGAATTGTTTGTGCAATTATATGACCATGCACGTGGGATTTTACCGATGGAAATCATCTATTCAAAAGATGGTGAACAACGTCAGGTTATGCTTTGGCCGGGTGCAAAAATGACTTACACGGTTAATGGTATTGTAAAGGAACAAGTGATTCAATTTTTGCCGGGAACGAAACCTGGAAATCCCTATCAATTGGAAGGAATGACGCAAATCATTGAAAATGCATTAAATAACTTGGAATACAACTTAGTTTCTGGAATGCGTAAATTGGTTCAGCGAGAAAAACAACGTATCGCATTTTTGCAAGGTCATGGGGAATTAAATCCCAATCAAACCTTACGCGTTCGGAATTTAATTGCGCAATATTATGCGATTGCAGATGTTACTCTTCATGACTCAATTGCTGCTCTAAATGACGTTGATGGATTAATTATTGCCGATCCTCAAAGCGCTTTTTCAAACAAGGATTTGTACATTATTGACCAATTTGTGATGCGTGGTGGAAGACTCATGTGCTTCATGAATACCTTACATATGGATGAAGATACATTGATGGCTCGAGGCATTACGCATACCATGCGCAAAAACCTGAGACTTGAAAACATGCTGTATGATTATGGAATAAAAGTAAATGAGAATTATGTGATTGATGTAAATTGTGCACCAAAAGTGGTTCCGTATGCTGATCAAACCTTTATTCCTTGGTTTTTCCATGTCTTGGCAACACCAACCTCTCACCCTATGTCGCGTAACGTTGAGCCTGTTTCACTTGAATACACCAATGAAATTCAGTTTATCCAGCAAAAGAAAGTAGCATTAACACCTGTTTTAACTTCGTCCACTAACTCCAACAAAACTGGGCTCGCTCCTTTGGTAAGTTTATCGCTTCCAATGAATTACGGTAGAAGTCCAAAATTGGTAGACAATCCAGAAGATGAAATCAACAAAATGTGCTTGGCTGGATTAGCAGAAGGTTTTTTTAATTCACATTTTCAGAATCGTTTAGTTGCAGAATTTGCCAATAATCCAGATTCAAAATACTTGGCAACAAGCAAAGAAGAGGGAAAAGTTTTTGTGGTTGGTAACGGCAGGTGCATCGCTAATCGTTACGATTCTATTCCTAATCCAAAAGGAGCTGGTTTCTTGTATCGACCTAGTCCAATCAATGAATTACACATGGAGCCTGAATTAGCAGAAAGAAGAGTTCCGTTGTTTTTTGGTAATCAAGAGTTTTTTCAAAATGTGGTCGATTACATGATGGGTGATAATTCTGTTTTGGACATCCGAAGCCGACAAATTGATATCCGAGAAATCGATAAGGAGAAAATAAAAGTGTACGCAGGATTTTATAAAGCAGTGAATCTACTAGGACCAATAGGAATTATATTGTTGCTAGCTTTTGCTTTGAATATTCGAAGAGTGAGAAGATTTACAAAAATTGTTGAGGTAAAAAAGTAAGATGAAAAAAATACTTGTTTTAATTTTCGGAATTGCCTTGTTGGGAGGTTTAGGTTGGTATGCCAAAAAACTCATTTCTACTGATGGACAATCCGATACACAATTGATTGCTTTTGAAATCCAAGACACAAATTCTGTCGATAAAATCATTATTACAGATCCTTTCTCCACAAAAATGGAGTTGATACGTAAAAGCAAAACAGAATGGACGGATAAAAATGGTGGTTGCATCACGCAATCCAATGTTCACTTGATTTTAGATGCTTTCTGTAAAATTACGTTCAAAGGTTACCTGCCGGAAAAAGCGCAAAAGAAATTCACAGAATTAATGGCTACAAGTCATACAAAAGTCGAGATTTTTCAAAACGGCGAATGGACAAAAACATGGTACATCGGACCAGCAGCACAAGATCATTTAGGTCAAATTATGTTGCTAGAAACAGCTGATGACGGTAAAAGCACGTTTCCTGTAATGATGAGTATAAAAGGAATGTACGGTGTGATTGAACCTCGATTTTTTGCAGACCCTCGCAAATGGATTTGCACCAACATTTTTAGTTTAAAAATGAATGAAATCAAAGAAGTGGATGTGAAATTCCCAAGTGAAAAACACCGCAATTTCAATTTAGCTAAAAAAGGAATTTATTACTCGTTAACTCAAAATGGCAAGAAATTAGAAAGTGTTGATACAGCCAATATCTACCGCTATTTACAAGCTTATAAAAAAATAAACTTTGAACTGGCTAATTACGAATTGTCTAAAAAACAATGTGATAGCTTAAAAAAAACAGCTCCTTTTTGCATGCTGAAACTAACAGAAATGAATCATAAAAAAACCATTTTGCGAATGTTCAGAATCAAAACGGAAGAACCACAACGCAATGAGTTTGGTGATTTAGTAAACATGGACATGAACAAATTTTGGTGTCAACTTCCTTCTGGTGAATTAGTGAAATGTCAATATTTTGTTTTCAATCCATTGATTTTAGGTCATGTATATTTCCCTGCAATGGAAGCAGCTTTCCCTAAAAAATAAAGCAATGAAAAAGTTGGCAGTATTCATTCTTTTCTGCCTTTTCGGTTTCTTTTCAACGAATGCTAAAACCTATCAAATTTTGTTTGTAGGTAATAGTTACACGTATCGCAACCACATGCCCCGAATGTTTGAAAAAATTGCAATAAGCAATGGAAAAAACGTAAAAGTATATTGGAATACAAAGGGAAAAACCTCATTTTTCGGTCATTCAAAACGAAAAGAACTTTTCCAAGCAATCCGATGGAAAAAATGGGACTACGTTCTTTTGCAAGGATCCAGTCGCGACATGCTTAAGGAACCAAAAATTTTCTTTTCTCAAACGATTCCTGGATTAAAAAAAATCATCTACGCCATTCACACCAACCACCCCAAAACTAAGATTTTGTTCTACATGACTTGGGGATATAAACGCGGATATGGAAAAATACAACACGCGAAGAATTTTCACGTTATGACACATTCCGTTCGAAAAGGCTATGAATACTTAAGTCATCAAATGAATGTACCGATTGTTCCTGTTGGTGTAGCTTGGATACATCACAAAAAAGCCTACAAAACAGAATTACATCATCCCGATGGAGCACACCCAAATGAACATGGATCCTACCTCGCTGCTTGTTGCTTTTACACTTCGATTTTTAAAGAAGAAATAAAAATACATCCACGTCTGTTTAATGTGAAATCGCAACAAAAACTTGGAAATACCGCTTTCGAAACTGTGTCCAATTATGATTATTCCACTTTTCATTTTGAGGAAACCAGAAAAAGGTCGGTTGCTCCGCTTCCATCATTTTGGAGGACAAGTTTTTTTTTCATAAAGAATGAATATTAGCTTGCTTTATTTAAAAAGTTTTTCCAAAATAGACAACAACGAATCAACTGTTTTAACATCAATCCCGCGTCATTACTCAAGGCACTCCTATTTACTGTTTGACCAACCTTTCCTGCACACAATCGAAGAAATTTAAAAAACTGCATTGCATTATCAATATTTTTTAGCTGCCTCACATCTCGCTCGACATAAGTGCGCACATAAGATTGATGCCACAAATCAGGGTATCTATTTTTTTGATGAATTTCGGGGTAAAAACCCTCTTAACAGAAGCTCATTCAAGGAGTAATTTCGCTCCTGATTTTGTAACTCCTGATAACTTAGTGGAAATAAATCCAAAACACCGATTCGACCTGCTAAGGTTTGGCTTACGTTTTCTTGAAGTAAAAGATTATTGCTGCCTGTTAAGATAAATAAACCATCTTCAGTTGTGTTGTCAAGGATTTCTTGCAGATAATTCAATAATTCTGGTGCACGTTGTACCTCATCCAAAAGGCTCCATTTGGAAAACGATTCAAAAATGCTTTCGGATCGTTCAATGCTAAATTTCTTTCATCGGGGTTTTCTAGCGAAACATATTTCTTTGCTGGAAAGACCATTTTTGCAAGCGTTGTTTTTCCAAACAGCCTTGGTCCTACGAGCATTACCGATCTAAATTGTTGACCATAATAATACAGTAAATCTTTTATATCCCGTACAATCATTGTTAAATATATTGGTACACATATAGTAATTGATTGGATGATTTGTACTGTTATATTGCTTTTATTTCAATTAAAAATGAAAACATATTATTTAAATTTCATGCTCCTCGTATCCTTTTTTAATTGAAAGATACAGCGAGCATTGAATTGTTTTTTTATCAATTAATCACCAAAAACAAGTGATTATGGGTAATGAATAGCGTTGTCGAACAGGGATTCCATTGACGAGAGCTGGGTTCCATTTGGGCATGTTAGCGAGCAAGTTTTTGTACATTTGAACCAATTTCGCATTGTTGCATCGGAGCACTTCGAAGTGGGTTAACGAGCCGTCCTTTTCGACGATGAAACGCAAACAGGTTCTATCACAAAAATCGTTTATATCTAAGTCTTCGGGGAAAATCAAATTGCTCTGAATATACTTTATCATAGCTGGATGACCATCAGGAAAAGTTGCGTCTTGATCTACGATAGAGTAAATGGTTGTGTCTGAATATAGTGGATTGACTTTAGTAACTGCGTCTTTTTGTGTAAAGGCAGAAAAGGTGATGAAAAGCAAAACAAAAAAGAAACTATTCTTCATTCTGTAAAAACGAAAGTACAGACCCTATTATTGTAAAATCAAAAAGGCCATCTGAACAAAATATGTCAAACAGCCTTTTCTATCGTTTTCTAGTCGATTGCTTTTGGTTATTAGATACTATTAAGTCGTAAAACAAGGTAAAAGGGTTTGATTCTTTTTTTTTCGGATAGATTTCCTCTGACCCGACGAAATAAAATAGCTTGGCGCAACTGTAAAAACGCAGCCAAAAAGCAAAAAAGCGACTGACAAGAAGCTCTTTTTGCGCTTTCAGTGGCGTGTTGATTGCAGCAGCAAACTTGGAAATGGAGGCGGAAATGGCAGCTAAAAAACTCTGACTATTTAAATTTTAAGTCTTTCCAATTCACCACATAATCGATGCGAACTTGCTTG
>Ga0214923_10008793_pt1 | contig 10648 bp, 9 predicted proteins | sample LL1510_MetaG_FD_177993 | JGI IMG/M metagenome (GOLD analysis project Ga0214923, IMG submission 177993) | Freshwater microbial communities from Lake Lanier, Atlanta, Georgia, United States - LL-1510 | ecosystem: Environmental > Aquatic > Freshwater > Lake | place: USA: Georgia | collected 2015-10-15
CTCGCCTGAAATACTTTCTAGCAACCGCTTCAGGGAGATTTTGGCTGTTGCCCGCAAGACTTTTGACCGGATTGTCATCGATACCCCACCACTGGGTGCGTTGGGGGATGTGCTGGGCCTAACCACCCTGGTAGATGGAGTAATCTGGGTGACACGCTTTGGAAAGGTGAAGAAACGAATCGTAAAAACGGCTTTTGAACGGTTACACCAGATTAAGGCCAATATTCTGGGAGTTGTGATTAACGATCTCGATCGCAAACGCTTGGGCGCCAGCTACTATTACGACTACAACCGTTACGGCGGCGACTACTACAACACCGAAAAGAAATCCCCCAAACCCCGCGCCACCAATAACCAACCACCAACAACCCATAACCAACCTTTATCCACTTCACCACTAGACAGAAGTCCAAATACGGTGCATCCCCATGAAAATACTTCCGCCTTAAAACAGGCCAAAATAACGATCCTAAAGCCGCCTGTTCCGTAATGCTTTAAACAAGCAGCCGTCGTGAGCACCTTCATCAGGTCGGGCCAGCATAAGCATTTTCTCCATGCGGGATCAGGTTTATTGATAAAGTTTCTAGCCAATTTTTTTTCGCTTTGCATTCTCGCCCGCCTCTTGTCCTTAAATGACTTCGGCATCTACAGCGTCTTAAGTGTAATTTACTTTTTCGCGTTGACTTTGGGAAGCCTAAGCGCGAATTACTCCATCATTCATGCCCCAAAGAATTGCCAAGAAACATTTTCTTTCTGGTTTTTTGCGACAATAGTTTTCAATTTGATATTTTGCATTTTGTTATTTTTGCTTTTACCGCTTGTTACCCCGTTTTTTGGCTTTGTTCTTTCTGCTTTTTCCTTTTCATTATTTGCTAGTGCGATTTTTTTGGGTTCCCTGGCCAATGTTGCCGAGGCGGTATACCAGAATAATGGCTCATTTTTGTTTTTGCGAAATGTAGACACATATTCTCATCTCTTTTCCTTGGCTTTTCTTGGCCCGCTTTCGGCTCTTCTTTTAAAAGATTACCGAGCCTTTCTCGTTGGCTTGGCCTGTTTGGGGCTGATCCGCTGCATCTTTTTTTATATCAGTCTGAGACCAACTATGAAACTTCCTGAAATAGTTTTAGGTTTCAAGACGTTCACTAAAAGGGTGGATCACCATTATGTCCTAGCCCAGGTTTTAAACTTTTTTGCTTTAAATGCGGACAACATGGTGGTTGCGACAAAATTGGGAATGCCAGCACTTGGCATGTATAGCCGCGCTTATCAACTTGTCTCACTTCCTGGGAATATTATTGGCGAATCCTTGGATAAGGTATTTTTCCCTTATTTTCGGAAGCAGTTAGATTTAGCGAATTCTTCAGTAGAGGATCTTCTTTTTTGCAGTTCCCTCATTTCAAGATTATGCCTTCCTATCGTCCCTTTGGTCATTGTTTCTGCCGACGACATTGTCAATTTGGTTTTAGGGCAAAAGTGGGCAGGAACTGGCAATCTCCTGCGAGCTCTAGCCTTGGTTATTTTTTTAAAAACATCAGCGAGGCTGTTTTACGCCTATTTAAAGGTTCATGGCAGCGTATCTTTTTTGACCATAATTCAATTGACCTACTTTTTTTTAGTTCTGGTGTCCGCATGGGCGGGCTCATTTTTCGGACTGAATTACGTGGCAGTATTAATTTGTTTTTCGGTAGGTTTCTGGTGGTTTTTAATTTATATGTATACGCTTCGTGTGTGTAGATTAGGATTTGCCATTCAGTTTAAGCAAAATAATGGATTTCGCGCTTGGTTTTTATTTTCTTTGCTGGCCTCTTGTGTCATCTGGTTTTTCTTTCCTGAAAGCAAGATAATAAGGTTAAGTTTTGGTCTGCTTACTCTTTTGACAAGTGCTTATTTTTTGAATTTCTTAATAACGAAAAGAAAGCCATCGTCTACATGAGTTTAGTCTTTTTACCAATCGTACTTTTTGTTTTTTTTGTTTTAGCTTATTTTATATTTTACGGAAGATTGGTTTCACCAGCTAGTCTTGTTTTATCTTGGTGGATATTTTGGTATGTTGTATTGTTGGGCTCAGATATTGGTTTCCCGTCATCTTCCAGACATTTACATTTAGTTTTAACTGTATTTTTTTTATTTTTTGCCTTGGGATCACTCTGGCCGCCAATAATTTGTTTTACCAATGTATCAGAACTCGGTTTGTACAGTTTTAATAAGAAGATCCTTTATTTTGTTGGTTTTCTTGGCCTGCCTTTGCTTCTGTTCTTTTACCGAAAAGCACAACTGGTTTTAAGTGGTGATAGCTTTTCAGGATCTCGTGCAGTACTGATCGACTATACCCAAGGATCTCATCCTGTTTTCGGATCGGGTTTCGTGCGAAACTCAGTTGACCTCTTGTTTGCTGGCCCCCTGTTTTATTTGTCTTTGTTCGCTATTCCATACCTTTTTACAAAACAGAACGTTGGCTTCTTGGCGATTTCTTCTCTTGGAATATTTCTTTATCAAGCCACTGAATTTGGTCGCTCCCAGATTTATCGGCAGGCAATAATATTTATGATTGGTATTTACCTTTTTAAAAGGCACTTTAAGGTGCATTTAAGGTTGCGCTATTGGTTGTTATTTGCTGGCGTTTTACTATTAGTAGTCGCTTACATGTACTACTCAGCAATTACGCGCCTAAAAAATGATCCCAGCGCAAGCGCATCTGATGTTGTGACTGAATTTATCAGTTACCATACTGTCGGATATGTTTTACTTGACCAAGCTCTTTCCGACCAGACTTCACCACTAAACGACCTGATCGGATGGGGGCGAGCTAGTTTAGCTGGATTTCTTTTGGCCTTTACCCAAATCATAAGATTATTTAACTCATCTTATCAACCGTTTTTGATGGAGTGGTTGCCTTATACAGAAGCATTTCACGACCTAGGCATCAAAACAGCCTCAGGAAAACCATTTATGTTTAATGCTTACTACACAATGTTATTTCCATTTTATTTAGATTTTCGTTTGCCAGGAGTTGCGATAATTTCGTTTTCCATCGGTTTAGGGTTGCACTCATTTTATGAATCATGGCTTCGCTATAAATCTCCGCTTGCCTTTGCCTGGTTTGTTTTTCTTGCATCCTTTTGTATGATGAGTATATTTTTATCACTTACGCAAAAGGTGTATTTCTTTAGCGCTTTATTTTTATTGCTCACAGCCTATGCAAGGACAAATGTCCGTGTTTAAAACTATTTTATCAGACTTATTTTTCTACAAGTCCGCATTTCAGGCTCGGTCTTTTTTATCTATTTTATTTTTTAACAAATCTTTCCATCTTTTATTTCTTTATCGGTTGTTGTCCTCTATTTGGATAACCCCAGTCTTAAGACCTTTACGGATTGTCATTCGCTTTTTTGCAGAGATTTACACGGGCTGTGAAATTCACCCGGAGGCCAACCTTGGCAGCTGTCTTTTGTTTCCGCACCCAATTGGAATTGTGATAGGTCGCGGAACCTGTGTAAAAGACAATGTAACAATTTATCAGAATGTTACTCTTGGGAATCGGGGTGCCGATTCTTCCGTATCCCAATACCCAGTGATTGAAGACAATGTTGTGATCTACGCCGCATCATCAGTTTTAGGATATGTAACAATTGGCTCAAATTCAATTATCGGTGCTCACTCATTGGTTTTAACTTCGTTTAATCAAAATTCTATTATTGCTGGAAGTCCAGCGAGGTTACTGCGTCTAAATGAAAATTTTATTAGTCTCTAATTTATTACCTCCAGAAGCTTATGGCGGCTACGAAATGCGTGCTTATGAAATCGGCTTATTACTCCGCAGACAAGGACATGAAGTTGATTTTGTTACCAGCCAGTTTTCGAAATTATTCAAGGATTCTGTGAAAATCAGTCCACGAATATATCGTATTTTTAAATATGTACTACCTAGCCAGTGTAAAGATTGGAGGCGTTTTTTCGATAGGTTTTACAATCGTATCCAATGCTCCATGATTGGGTTATACAATTATCAGATTTTTAGTTCTTTTTTAGATGGCAAGAACTACGATGTAGCGTATTTTTTTAATTTGGAAAGATGTGGGTTATTGACGGCTCTGGCTGTGCAGGAGAAAGGTATTCCCTCTGTTTTTCATCTTGGTGATAATTATATAGCTAAGCATCTTTCGAATTGGCCTGGACTGTCGCCTTGGTATCAATGGTTTCACAATTTCTTCTTGAGCAGACTGGTTAAAAAAGAGCGTCTTATTCAGTTTAATAATGTATTGTATGTAAGTCGCTTTTTGCAATTAGACTGCGAGAAAAAAGGTTTTGTACCAAAAAAAAGTCATGTAGTTCCCCGCCCCGTCACATGTGAGTTTAATTATTCCCCTTATAACCCTGAGGATCCACCCTTCTTTTTTATGTCCTGTAGAATAGATAAGCAAAAGGGAATTCACGTTGCTATAAAGGCGGCAAGGAAGCTTCATCAAGAGCATCCAGACATGAAATGGAAAATAGTTCTTTCCGGTCAATCTCATGATGGATATCTGCAAAAATGCCTAAAGATGGCTGATGACTACGGAATAACGAACCGCGTATCCTACATCGGCTTTCTTCAAAGAAGCACTGTGCTTGAGCACATGAAGAAGTGTGTGGCCTTTATTAACACCCCGACTTACGGGGAACCATTTGCCGGGACAATTCTTGAAGCTATGAGCTCAGGGGCGCCTCTTCTCACATCAGATAATGGCTCGTCGTTAGAAGTTGTGTCGCATGAAATAAATGCACTTGTTCATACTGGGCAAGATTATTCGTCGCTTGCAAGAAACATGAAGCGAATATTAACACATAAAGACTTTGCAACTCTAATTTCTAGAAACGCTATGAATCACGTTTCCGCTCATTTTAGTAAGGATCAGATAATGACTAAGACAATTGACCTTTTAACTAATGTCGCGTATGAAAAATAGAATCCTTATTATAATTAATGACTATGCAAAGATTACAGGAGGCCAAGACAGTTCTGCTTTTCAAGATTTCTTGCTTTTGAAAGGCTTTTACCCATCAATAAAGCTCGTTACTGGTGTAGGTCCGATTGATAATTCGCTGAGGAACGTTTCCCCCGATGACCATATTTGTCTACATGGTACTGATATTGCAAATGAAAAGAACAAGTCTTGGAGTTTTATAAATGGTTTATTTAATTTAAACGCTCTTTTTCTTTTATTAAAAGTTTCTGACTTATATAAAAAAAGAACAATAATCTTTCATTTCCACAGTTTCACAAAGTACTTTTCACCTTTAGTTCCTTGGTTTTTGCTGATTATGGGATTTAAGGTTGTCTTTACAATAAATGATTATTTTTTAAATTGTCCGAACGGTGCGTTATTTAATTTTAAAAGCAACAAAATATGTAAACTTAGTCCGCTTTCTTTCAAATGTTTTTTATCAAACTGTGATTCACGGTCTTACTATTATAAGCTTTGGCGTTTTTTAAGAAGCATAATTTTCTTTAATAGTTTTTTTGGAATAAATCGCTTTGCATTTAATTACGTTTTTGTTTCTGCTTTTTCGAAAAAGGTTTTTATTGATAATTCCAAAGGATCACGATTACGGAAGATAAAGTCAATTATCTTACCAAATCCCACTAACATTACGAGTCATCAACGAGTACAGGCGGAAAGTAATCAGACCTTTCTGTTTGTTGGTCGACTCGTAGAATCAAAAGGTGTGTTTTTGTTCGCAGAATCTATTATCCGCATTGGCGCTAGAGGATTGATTATTGGCGATGGACCTGCATTTACTCTTTTGAAAAAGAATTATCCGCAGATTACATTTGCGGGGTGGAGAGATATTTTGTTTATAAGAGAAAGTCTTTTAACTGCTAGATCTCTCATTTTTCCATCGTTATGGTATGAGGCACAGCCACTCGTGCCCAACGAGGCGCTAGCCTTGGGAATCCCAGTTGTAACCTCTAATGTAAATGCAACAGCAGAGCTCGTCGTAAACAACGTAAATGGCATGCATTTTGATATTAATGTTCTAAATGACCTTGATCGTTGTATTAATTCATTATCCGATGATGAATTTGTAAAGAGACTTAGCATTAATGCTTTCAAAATGTTTCAAGAAAGCGACTTGAATCCTACAAAAAGAGCAACTATGTACGCAGATTTCTACAATTCGTTATAATTCAAGAATAAACAATGATAATCAGCAAAAACAATAACTTACAAGGGGTACAAATAGCGCGGGGCTTGGCTGCGCTCCTAGTAGTTATAGGTCACTCCCTAACATATACAATGGTTTACGCTGAACGTTATGGCCTTCCCAAGCCATTTTTCATTTCCATACCATGGGGAATTGGCGTTGATATATTCTTTATTATCTCGGGTTTTATTATGGTTTTTTCATCAGAATCTTTATTTGGGACAAAAGATTCATGGATGGTTTTTCTATTCAAGAGGTTTTGGCGTGTAGTACCTTTATACTGGACTATAATTACTATTTATTTAATTAGAAATTTATTATCAGGCCGTGAGGTGCCATCTTTGGAAGGGGCAATTGCCTCTTACCTGTTTATTCCATATGATTCACACAATAATAACATTATTAGACCGTTTTATGAAATAGGTTGGACATTAAACTATGAAGTTTTTTTTTATTTGATCTTTGCTGTTTTCCTATTTTTGAAAAAACAGTTTGCCTGTCTGAGCGTTTTTATTGTGTTTTTGACATTTTTCCTTTTCGGATTAATAAGTCCATTAAGATGGCCTTTTTTTCATTTTTACAGTCAACCAATAATATTTGAGTTTTGCTTAGGAGGTCTGCTTGGTCTTTTTTATAAAAAGAAATTTTTCCTGTCATATATTAATTTTTTTCTGATTCAGTTCGTCTTTTTATTTTTTGTTTTGAGTAACGACTTTTTTTTTCCGTTTTTGTTTAGGCATTCCGCAACTCCAAATAATTTTCTTCGCTTACTTTTCTGGGGCGTGCCAGCATGCCTTTATATTTTTTCCATGATTTATATGCCTAACATTTCCGACTCCCCAACTAAGAGATTACTTAAGTTTTTAGGTGATATATCCTATTCACTTTATTTATCTCATCCTTTAGTCATGGGTTTACTTTCCAGTTTATGCTTTAAACCTGCTTGTTATTTAAGTATTCCATTTTCTTTCTTTGTTTTATTTTTAGTATTATCTTCACTCGTTTTCGCGTCACTTCTCTTTTATTATGTTGAAAAGCCTTTTTTAGCTCTTCGGAAAGCTTGTTGATGTACAAAGAAGTTATATTTTTTTATTTTTTGTTCCTTAATAGCTATATATATAGCAATAATATTTCCGTCGAATCATTTGGTGCATTTCCAGGAGATGGAATCGACGATACGATTTCGATCCAATCGGCAATTTCGTCAAGTGATCCAGATGACCAGATCCATTTTCAATCTGGCACTTATTTTATTTCTAAGAGTATTGTTTTAAAAGATAAGCATTCTCTTTCATTAATTGGAAAGTCGACCATCATCATGTTTTTGTCGTCTGTCTTAGGAATTAGTATTAAAGATTCATCATATATAAGTCTTATTGGTATGACCTTGTGTTATAAAGATAAATTTTCTTTTGTAGGCCAATGCCTTTCTTCATCAAAGAATGAGGCTGTTTTTCATTCCCTTAATGATGGTTTTAGTAATTCTTCATTCATCGAAGGAATAACTGGCTGGTCACATTTAGATCAAAGACCGAGAAAGCCTGATTTATATTTCAAGCGAAACCAAGTTATCGTCCAAAAAGACAATGCTACAAATGTGACGATCACCGGGTTACCACAGAATCACAATATCTTAGCTGATAACTTATATTTTTTCCGAAGATCTTTATACGGGAATAATACGTTGCTTTCTGATTCTTCCACTAATGTTACATTGTCGAATATTAACATCATTGGAACCCCAGGAATCAGTATTCATTTTAAGGATTCTCAAAATATTTCTTTGCTTAACCTTCTCGTGAAGCCCTCAAAGGATGGTGATGGATTTTCTTCGAATGCCGATGCTGCTCACTTTACTCGTTGCCGAGGAAGTATTTTTATATCTAATTGTATTTTTATGACAATGGGTGATGATGCTATTAATGTTCACGGTTCTTATGGCCGGCTAGATGAGGTTATCAGTACCAACACGATTCAATATGTCACGGGAAGACGCGATGTGGATTGGCCGGCACCTGCCGCCACAGTTGGGGATGTAGTTTCCATCCATCACCCCACGAACCCTTTTGGAAAACCCCTGGTCCAGGGAGTTGTATTGTCTTCGCAAAGTGGCTCGGAAGACAAAAGCCTCCAGATCGCCCTGGACTCACCGATCAGCGAAGATCTGCCCAAAGATTCAGTGGTTTGGAACCAAAGCACGTCCCCTTCATTAGTAGTTACCAAATGCAAGTTTCTCAACAATCGAGCTCGGGGAATTCTCATCCAATCCAGCAATGCGAGGATTGAGGATAACTGGTTTCAGGGCATGACCGGACCGGCGATCAAAGTAACATGCGATGTGGGGCGCTGGTGGGAATCAGGTCCCACCACCAACATCGTCATCCGGAATAATTTTATCTCGGATTGCAACGATGGTCCTGCGTCGTCGAAAGGAGCCATTACTGTCGATGCGGATGCTCCAGGGTTGAGGCCAGTAGCTGGTGTTCATCAAAATATCGAAATCACCGGAAACCGAATCCGCGACGTTGGAGGTATGGCCATAAGCATCTCATCAGGTTCCCAAGTTCGGATCACTCAGAATCGGATATCTACAAAAGATTCCCCATTTATTGGGGTCACTAATTCAACTGACGTTCTTATCGAAAATAATGTTTCCGATAATGCAACTTCAGCGACCGTTTTTAAACCAACAAAACCATGAAAGTACTTCAGATTTCTGAACCTGGCCAAGATGGGGTGTTTCGCCATGTTGAATTACTTATTTCTTATTTGTTAAAAAATAAAGTCACCGTGGATTTCGCATACTCCGACATACGAGGTTCCGACCGCTTAGAATTACTTGTAGAGACCGTACTAAGCCGTTCTGGCCAAGTCCTCAACTTAAGAGTTTCGAATGCTCCCGGTATTTCGGACCTTCCCGCCTTTTGGCGAATGGTCGAAATGGCAAAGTTTCGAAAATACGACCTCATCCATGCCCACAGTTCTAAAGCCGGTGTTTTGGGAAGGGCCTTAGCCGGAGTTTTGAATATACCCTGCCTTTATACGCCGCACGCCTACTACGGGATGGGCAATAAAAAAGGTCTTAAAATCTCCCTTTTTAATGCCATCGAAAGGTTTTTTGCTTCCTGGGGACACACCATCCACGTTTCCCCCGAGGAAGCGGAATTCGGGATTAACACGCTTGGCGTTAAGGAGAGTCGGCAACATTTCATTCCAAACGCGGTGGATTTAGCTGCTTTTAGAAAAGCTGCTCCCCAAGAAAAAGTGGAGTGGCAAGAATCTTTAGGATTGCCTGGGAATGCAATCGTCTTAGGCACTGCAGGGCGCTACTCACCTCAAAAAGATCCACTTACCCTCTACCAGGCCTTTGTGAATTGTGCTGGAGATTTTCCGAATCTCTATTTGGCTCACCTGGGAACTGGGGAACTGGAAAGATCTTGCTACGATCTTATCAATTCCCGTGGATTGGCGAAACGGCTGATCCGCATTCCCTACCTGCAAGATTCAAGTAGCTTTTACCGTGGAATCGATGCCTTTGCGCTGACCTCCCGATATGAAGGATTGTCTTTTGCCGTTCTAGAGGCCCTTGCCTCCGATCTGCCGATCATTCTAAGCGAGGCCCCTGGAAACAGGTTTTTCTCTACCTTAGGACTATCCCATCTTGCCACCGCCCCCGTGGGCGATGTCCATGCTTTTTCAAATCGGATTCGAGATTGGCTAACAGCGTTGAACCGGGAGCGATCTTCCAATCACCGTGAATTGGCGGAAGAGCATTTTGCTCCTGAAAAGTGGTACGAACGGATTTTAGGGCTCTACCGGAACGCGGTTTCGCGTCCATAGGAATCGACCTAGAGCCCCGAAGCCGGGCCTAAGCCCGCCTCGCAACGCCCCCATCAATACCCATAACCGACGGCCAACAACCAATCGCTCAGTCATGCCTTTATCTTTCCTACCCTAACCCCTCTGCTCTTAGTTGCGATTGTTTGAGTAAAACTGGCAAGCTTACCCCAGATGCTCACCGACCCCTGGATTCCCAACTGGCTGGCCCGATGGGCCGATCCAGAACCCACCTATGCACCCCTAATGGGTTGTAGGTAATTGGTTGTTGGTTATTGGCGAATGGCCCCAGAACACACGCCCCATTCTCAATTCGCCTCGGGCTTGGAAAAGCTAATCTTAGTCCTACAACCAACCGCTTACGGACTCGGACTACTGGGCGACTGAGGCGCAGTCGGAACCAATCCAGCAACCGTATCTTTTGATGGCTGATTCACATTACCCATATTCATAGAACCTGCTCCTGCAGCCGCCGAAACCGCTCCGGCTCCCCCACCTCCTCCACCCCCACCGCCCGCAGCCGTCGCCGTGCCGGCTGCGTTTCCACCCGCCGCGGTGTCGGTATTCGCCAGGCTGTCCGCCAATCCGTCTGAAGCCAAAATCAGATTATCCGCAGCCGAGGCTC
>Ga0214923_10008794_pt1 | contig 10648 bp, 9 predicted proteins | sample LL1510_MetaG_FD_177993 | JGI IMG/M metagenome (GOLD analysis project Ga0214923, IMG submission 177993) | Freshwater microbial communities from Lake Lanier, Atlanta, Georgia, United States - LL-1510 | ecosystem: Environmental > Aquatic > Freshwater > Lake | place: USA: Georgia | collected 2015-10-15
GATTTGATCGAACTCCAAAACCAGTGATTCACCGCCTCCCAGGGTAAGTATCGGAAAAGAAAAACCACTGTTCTGTTGATACAATCGAACTGCCCTAACATCACCCTCGTAAATCACATTGCTCATTCGCAAAGTACTGTCGGTTGTTGCACCCAATTGGGAAACGCCACCAACCACAGCGATTAATATTAAGACAATCAATTTTCTCATTGGAACAAACTTAACAAATTCGGGGCCAATATCAAGATTCTTGCATCAACATCCACTCTTCGAACAATGACTCGTAAGCGGCTTTCGTAGTCAAAAACTGCGCATTGATTCCATCGTATTCTTTTGTAATCGCAGCTACTTTCTCAAAATCACTGGCCACGGAAGGTTCGTGTAGTTGCTTCTCTAATGCAGATCGTTTTTCGTCTAAACCATTCATTTCCAACTCCTTCGCGTTCATTGCATCCTCCACTTTCTTGATTTCATTTTTACTATACGATTTGGCTCCCTTCTCAGATTCTTTCACCGAGTGATTCATCATCCCCGCAGGTGCCGCACTCTTAGACTGTGAGGAACTTGACTGATTCCCGCCTTTTTTCTTGCCATCATCCAATTTGGCCAAACGCATATCCTCCGCCATTCGCGCTGAATTCCACTCCTTATATTCCTCGTATGTTCCTGGATATTCACGCAAAACACCATCCTCAATCCACCAGATCTTATTGGCCACTTTACTTATAAAAGTACGATCGTGACTTACAAACAAACAGCTGCCCGCATAATCAATCAATGACTCTGCAAGTACAGCCGTGCTGAACATATCCAAGTGATTCGTGGGCTCATCCAGCAATAGAAAATTCGACTGGGTAATCAATGTTTTTGCCAATGCCAACCTCGATTTTTCACCCCCACTCAATACTTTGACTTTCTTAAACACCTCATCACCCGTAAATAAAAAGCAACCCAACACTGTCCTTAATTCCCAATCCGTGTATTCAGCACTCACTGTGCTCAACTCGCTCAACAAATCATTTTTAAGATTCAATGCCTCCAATTGGTGCTGAGCGAAAAAGGCCGACTCAACATTCCAGCCCTGCTCAATAATTCCACCACAAGGCTCAGAACCATGCACCATGCGCAAAACAGTTGACTTTCCCTTTCCATTGGCTCCAACCAATGCAATTTTATCTCCACGCAAAATCTTGGCCTGTGACGACTTCAAAATCTCCAACTCATCATAAGATTTGGTAACGTCTTTCAAATCTGCAATCACCTTACCCGGAGTAACTCTGATATTGAATCGAATATCAAAATCGCGCCTTTCGTCTTGTCTCACCTCAATCTTCTCGATTTTATCCAACATTTTCACACGACTTTGAACCGCTGTTGCCTTACTCGCCTTGGCACGAAAACGAGAGATAAACTTCATTTGCTGACGGATATAGTCCTGCTGATTTTCATATTTCCGCATCATCAAAGCATCCCTTTCCTCTTTCTGCTCCAAAAACTCGTTGTAATTTCCCTTGTAATGGAAAACCTGTTGATGCGCCACTTCAGCAATGCGATTTACAGTTCGATCCAAAAAATATGGGTCGTGAGATACGATCACATAAGTACCCTCATAATTGGCCAAATATTCTTCTAACCATTGAATTGTAGGTAAATCCAAGTGGTTCGTTGGTTCATCCAATAACAACAAATCAGGTGCCTGCAATAACAACTTACCTAACATCGCTCTCATTCGCCATCCCCCCGAAAATTCTCTCAGAGGTCTGCTCAAACTACTGGTTGGAAAACCCAAGCCTTCCAAAATTTTATCCCCCTCTGCATGCCATTCATAACCGCCCAAAGCACCAAAACGCTCTTGCGCATCCGCCAAACGCTGCATCGTAACATCGTCGTACTCTACTTCTATCTTCTCTATCAATCGGTTGATTTCAACCTCCAATTTCACCAAATCTTCCCTGCCGCTCAACACCACATCGCGAACACAATCGCCGATGTCCATACTCAACAAATCCTGATTCAAAAACCCAATTCTCAAATCTGAAGGCCGAGAAAGTGTACCCTCGCGCAATTCAAAATCCCCCGAAATTAATCGTAATAATGTGGATTTGCCTGTACCATTTAAACCAACCAACCCAATTTTTTCGTTGGGTTTGATATGCCAAGAAGCATTTTTAAACAGGTATCTACCAGCAAATTCAAAAGAAAAGTCATTCAGTGCTAACACCCCGCAAAGGTAGGCCATACAAGGCCATTCGCCCTAATGAGAATCAATAAATCAAACAATTATTTGGGACGATATACCATCACAAAATCATTCATAAAATATCCATCGCCAATGTCGAAATCAGCCACCTGCTCTATCACAAACCCCATTTTAAAGTAAAAATTGATTGCCTTGAGATTCTGTCGATTCACCTGCAAACGCACCGCCTCCAAATTTCCCATCAATGCCAAAAGCTGACGAAACACTTCAGAGCCCATGCCCTTTCTCTGTTTATCGATCTCCAAATACAATTTATGAATGAAGTAATTCCCCTCACTGATTTCTGAAATCGCAGTGTAACCTACTTCCATGCCATTGAGCAAAACAAAATAAAATTGTTGTCCCTCAGCCATTTGACTAGTAATATGTTCCGTGGTGTAAAACCTACCCAACATATAGTCAACCTGGGTCTGACCAATGATGGGTGTATAATGAACATCCCAGATTCTACGAGCCATTTGCTGAACCAAAGAAATTTTATCCGATTGAAGAGGAGATAAGAGTAAATTCACCCTTCGAAATTCGCATTTTTGCATCAACATTTCATGCTTCAACTGAAGAACCTTTCCACCGGCATCCAAAAGCAAGGCATCACCCTGCACCGAAACATCCATACCGATGAATTGGGTCCCGGCCTTATTTTACTTCTCGGACCCAACGGGGTAGGAAAATCCGTTCTCCTTAAAACATTGTGTGGCCTCATTCCGCCAATCCAAGGTGAAGTCCTTATCAACAAAACGAATATTCATCAAACAACCCCCGAACATAGGGCATCCCTGAGCAGTATTTTACTTGCAACACCGCCACAAATCGACCAATTAAGCGTATACGACATGGTGATGAGCGGACGTCAGCGCTTCCTTCAAGGTTGGAACGATCCAACAGAAAAGGATATTTACGAAGTCACAACAGCGATAGAGAAAACGGGAATCGCCGAAATCCAGCAAAAGAATTTTGCCGAATTGAGCGATGGCATCAAACAGAAAGTCATGCTCGCCCGGTGTTTGGCCCAAGACAGTAAAATCATTTTGCTCGATGAGCCGCTGGCATTCCTAGATTACCCTTCTAGAACTATGTTTCTAAAGCTGCTGCATCAACTTGCCAAAACTGAAAAAAAATGCATCATTTATAGCAGTCACGATTTACATCTTTCTCTCCAATTTTGCGACCAAGTTATCGCACTTACGCAAACAGAATTTCTTTACTATCCCGATCCATCCCAAACTAAAATCGGATATATTTTCCCCGAAACCGCATAAAAACGAATTCATGCGCAAGCCCTTCGCAATGAAACAATTTTCGGTGGCCCAGAATGAAGTGGCGCTGCCAGTAACATCCGACGCTTGCGTGTTTGCTGCACTCGCAGAATTTCAACATGCAACTCAAATCCTAGATGTTGGCAGCGGAACAGGAATTTTATCCTTGATGTTAGCGCAAAAGTATCCCTTGTCGCACATACACGGCATCGATATTCATCAGCCATCGGTGATTCAAGCCCAACTCAATAGCAGCAATAGTCCTTTCGCAAAACGCATTTCATTTTCGCAAAATGATTTTCTTCATTTCGAATCAACGCAATCGTTTGATGGTATCATTTGTAATCCACCATTTTTTGAAAATCATTTGCCTTCAACAGACGAAACGCGGCGACTTGCCAGACATACCGATTCGTTAACCCTTGCCACATTAACCGCTCGCTGCGCTCGCTTACTCCAACCCCTTGGAGAACTCTACCTTCTCTTGCCAGCCTCGTCCCAAAATCAAATCCTTGAAACCCTCAGCCAAAATCAATTCTCAACCCATACCATCACATCCATCCAAGCAACCCCATCAAAACAACCACACCTGATCGCCGTTTACGCAATCAAAAACAGCCCTAATCATATCGAAAACCAAACCCCGCTACGCACAATCCAATACACCCACTATACCGCAGATGGTCAACTATCGCCGCAAGCCACAGAACTCCTGAAAGACTTCTATCTGGCCCTTTAGCCCGTTAAAAATTGCTGCTTACCGTAAATCGAACCCCACTAAATGCGGGCTCTTCCCTACATATACCGCCCGAACAATTTACCCCTTGCTGCTGCTTTAAGAAAGCCAATGTAAACACCGTATTCTTTTCCGTGTATCCAATAAAAAACGTGGGGTAATGCAAGACCTTATTCGCAATGATCATTCTCTCATATCTATGTGGCACCACATTCACCATGTCCGCAACCGCAATACTCAAATTCTTTCTCACAAACATCTCAATCATCAAATTGGCAAAGGAACCCTGGTCGTTCTTCGTATTCAAATACTGCCACTCAATTCTCAAACTCTTGCCCTGATTCAAAGTGTGTAACCACTCCCCAAATGGCGTAATTGTCTTCACGGGAACATATTCAGGCTCACTCTCATACCGAGTCTGATTGTAAACAATCCGCTGAATACCCAACTTCAGTTTGTCGTGCTTACCAATCTTCTGCACCACCTCTAAATAATTTTCACTGAATAACTTCTCTGCCTCTTTCAACCCTGTTGCCGTGTTCAATTTCCCGTTGCTCGCCAACGTTTGAACATAACTACCATTGAAGAAAATCTGAGTCCCCTTGCGTGGCTTAAACTCAATCTCACCCTGAATTCCATCCTCTCCCATGGCCTGTCCAGGTGCATTGTATCTACTCAACAACCGATAGGTATTCTGGCGTGTCATCGATGGAAGGTAACTCACAAGCCCATTCAATAAATTCTCCGTGGGTGCCGTCCTAAATGAAAAATGATCTACGTGCCTGGCCTGAACATTCAAACCCACAGAAGCCTTTTGCTTGCCCAAATTCCATCCGCCCTTTCCCCAACTCATCGATGTATATAAAACCTTACCGCCTGTCAAATGAAATTTAGAATCATCCTCCATGATCGCTTCTTTTGATTTCACATTCCCCTCTACCGTCCAACTAAAATTATCCTTGGTGTAAGTAAAATAAGCATTCCCACCGTAAACATTGTATTTGGGATAAAATCGATCCGCCAAATCGTAGGTGTTGATCGTAGCCACCAAGCGATCCATCGTCTCACGATCCAATGTCCTATTCACCGCCGATGCACCTACCTGTAAATCCCCATATTTACTGTCGCTTCCCAATCCAATGTTTCCTTCAATATTCACCCCGCTGATCACCTGATTCGCAAAGCCAAATCGATTTTTGATATTGCCCTTCTGATTGCCCGCAAAACCTTTAATCGCCCATTTGTCGTTAATATTATACTTCAACCTCATCCCCTGAATCGCATAATCAATCCCAATCTGCCTCTGCTCATAAGCCCTAAACAAAATACCCGTACCAAACTGATCGTAAAACGATCCCATCGTGATATCCAGCTTATCAACGCTCTTGTTGATCTGCCAAAAACCCACGCCATGATTGGTATACGCACTCTGTGGATCCAACAAAGGTGAATTGTTAAAGGCATCGTATCGCAAAACGAAAGAATACCCCTTGATTCGATACTGCATAAACAACCAAGCATCCGCACTCGCCGTGTTCTCCTTGTAAACTTTTGTATTCGCCCCGATGCTATCGTCTCTCACATATTTTTGGTATGTCAACAACAAATTGCCCGAAAACTGACCCTTATCCGAATCCTTACTCTGACCCAATGCCCAATTGCATGTACCCAATAGCACAAGCAAAATCAAGATACTGAAATGTCTCATTCACTGCAAAGAAACAAAAAAGCCCGTATTTTTGTAGACCGATTATGTCTGAAGTCATCATTCCACCCACCGCAACCGCTACAAGAACCCTATATATTGAAAGTTACGGCTGTGCCATGAACTTCAGCGACAGTGAAATTATTGCCTCAATTATGGGCGAACACGGCTTCACTTCCACGAACGACGAACTAGATGCCGATGTCATTTTTCTTAACACCTGCGCCATTCGCGACAATGCAGAACAACGAATTCGTGAGCGTTTAAAACACCTCAGAGGAAATAAAAAACACAACAAAGAACTTATCATCGGTGTGCTCGGTTGTATGGCCGAAAGATTGAAAGAGAAATTGTTGGAAGAAGAAAAACTCGTTGATATCGTTGCCGGTCCAGATAGCTATAGAGAATTACCCAAACTCGTAGCCGAAGTGGACGATGGTGGAAGAGCAATCAACGTACTTTTAAGCAGGGAAGAAACCTACGGCGACCTCAACCCTGTTCGACTGAACTCAAACGGAATCACGGCTTTTGTATCTATCATGAGGGGGTGCGACAATATGTGTACCTTCTGTGTAGTGCCATTTACCCGCGGTAGAGAAAGATCCCGTGAGCCCGAAAGTATCGTCAAAGAAATTCTAGAGTTATCGAAAAATGGCTACAAAGAAGTAACCCTCCTTGGCCAAAATGTAAATTCCTACCTCTGGTTTGGTGGCGGACCCAAAAAAGAATTCAAAAAACTCACCCAAGAAGAACAAGATACCTCGGTAGATTTTGCCGATTTGCTTGAAATGTGTGCCTTGGCAGTCCCCCACATGAGAATTCGTTACAGCACAAGTCATCCGCGCGACATAAACGAAAAAGTGGTGCACACGATGGCAAAATACAACAACCTTTGCAACTACATCCACCTGCCCGCACAGAGTGGAAATACGCGAATTCTCGATATCATGGCTCGAAATTACTCCCGCGAATGGTACATGGATAAAATCCGGATGATTCGTAGCATTATCCCCGATTGCGGTATCAGTTGCGATATTATCGCTGGATTCTGCTCAGAAACCGAAGAGGAGCACCAAGACACCTTAAGCCTTATTGATTGGGCAAACTTCGAGTTCTCTTACATGTATATCTACAGCGAAAGACCCGGTACTCCAGCAGCAAAGAAATTGGCTGATGATGTTCCTGACGAGGTAAAATCACGCAGATTAAGTGAGATTATCGCGCTGCAAAATGCAAAGTCAAGACAGAAAAATGAATCGTACATCGGCAAGGTTGTAACCGTGCTCATCGAAGGCCATTCCAAGAAAAGCAATTTGGATTGGAAGGGAAGAAGCGACCAGAATTCTGTGACCATTTTCCCCTGCGAATCATATCAACCTGGAGATTTGGTGCAAGTACTAGTAGAACGAGCAACCACAACTGCCATGATTGGCAAAGCCATTGGTTACGCTAAGTTATAAACGAAAAATTTCGCGGAAAAATTACCCCTTCACAGAATACTGAGGCCTCAAATTCTTGAGCATATCCTCGGTCATTCTATCCAAATCGTAATCCGGCTTCCATCCCCAATCCTCCGTTGCACGGCCGTCATCAATCACAGCAGGCCAACTATTGGCAATGGCTTGACGATAATCAGGCTCGTAGGAAATGCTAAATCCAGGAACAAATTTGGCAATCGACGCAGCGATTTCTTCCGGGCCAAAACTCATCCCAGCCAAATTATAACTCGTACGAATCTTAATATTATCAGCAGGCGCATGCATGATTTCCAATGTAGCTTTTAATGCATCAGGCATATAAAGCATGGGCAATACTGTGCCTTCACCCAAGAAACAAGTATGATGGCCGGACTGCAATGCGTCGTGATAAATCGACACAGCATAATCCGTAGTTCCACCACCCGGTGCACTCTTATAACCAATCAAACCAGGATATCTTAAACTACGCGTATCAATCCCCCAACGATTAAAATAATATTGAGCATATAACTCTCCCGCCAACTTACTAATTCCATAAATCGTTGTGGGATCCATCGTTCCGTATTGAGGTGTGCCAAAACGTTCCGTATTCGGTCCAAACGCCGCGATGCTACTTGGCCAATAAACTCTTTTGATGATTCCAGTGTCTCGGGCTGCATTCAACACATGAAACAAACCTTCCATATTCAACTTCCATCCAAATTCAGGATTTTTCTCAGCTGTTGCACTCAACAAAGCCGCCAAATGATACACCTGACTCGGTTTATATTTCTGAATCACCGCATTCAAACCCGCAGCATCCAAAACATCCAATGTTTCGAAAGGACCGCCATCAAATACCGGATTGTCGGATTTTTTGACATCACTCGCGATCACATTTGCATCGCCGTAAATACCGCGCAACGCTTCAACCAATTCCGTGCCCAACTGTCCGCACGAGCCAATCACCAATACTGTTTCTGTAGACATACTTCCGCAAATTTTGGCGGTTCAACCCACATTACCAAACCTTTTTCTCCCCGATTCATAAATGAATGCGTATTTATGGCAAATGTTCTGCATTTTTGCCTCCCACAATTCTGAAATGGCAGAGGAAAAAATTAAATTTGGTATCATCGGTGTAGGGCATATTGGTGCTCGACATGCACACATGATTCAAGCCAATCCCGGTGCCGAACTTGTTGCCATAGCAGACATCCGAAATCGAGAAGAAATCTTGGTTCAAGATTTTCAAGTGCCCCTGTATGAAAATGTAGAAGAGATGCTGATGCATCACCGCGATATTCAAGTTGTTTGTATCGCAACACCCAACGGATATCATGCCCAACACGCAATCCAAGCACTAAACATGGGCTGTCATGTAGTGGTTGAAAAGCCCATGGCACTGTCGGTAGACGATTGTGATGCCATGATTTTAGAAGCACAGAAACGCAATAAACGAATCTTCTGTGTGATGCAAAATCGCTTTTCTCCGCCATCGCAATGGATAAAATCTGTGATCGAAGAAAACCTTCTCGGGGAGATTTTTCAAGTGCAGGTGGTTTGCTATTGGAATCGCGACAATCGTTACTACAAAAAAGGGCATTGGCATGGCACCGCCGATTTGGATGGTGGGGTATTGTTTACCCAATTCTCACATTTCATCGACATGACCTATTGGCTATTGGGTCCGATTTCCATCAATTACAGCGAGTTTTCTAATTTCAACCATGAGACTATCACCGAATTTGACGACAGCGGACAAGTATTGTTTTCCTTCGGTCAAAGAGGCAAAGGAAGTTTGAGCTTCTCAACAAGTCTTTACAACCAGAACTTTGAAAGTTCCATTACAATAATCGCCGAAAATGGTACGGTAAAACTTGGAGGACAATACATGAACGATGTTGTTTACTGCGATATCAAAAATTACAAAATGCCCACATTACCACCATCTTCACCCCCAAATGATTATGGACAATACAAAGGCAGTGCGGCAAACCACCACTTTGTGATCGAGGATGTTGTAAATAATATCAATCAAAACACGCCTTGCATCACAACCCATGACGACGGTCGCGCTGTGGTTGAAATCATCGAATCAATCCATTTGTTGAAAAAATAATATTTTTTTATTTTATTGATTTTCAATGATTTATATCGTTGTGTAAATTATTTTTAGATTTTTTTCAAAATCTTTTGGGGGTATCTGAAGATTTGTGTGTTAATGGCTCGGTATACCCATACCCTATCTGGGAAAAATCATGACAAAAGAACAACTGGAAAGCAACACATTCACTAAATACGCTGCAGGATTAATGCACGATGAAGAATTGCGCAAACTTGAAGAGTGGTTAAAGAAAAACCCACAATTCAAACCCACTTTGGCTATTATCAAGCAACAGGTATCAGCCATGATGCCCCAACTTAATCACTAAATTAATATGTTAAACCCCAATAATACTTCGCATCCCGAATCCGATATTGATCAGATTCTTAAGGTTTCGGAAAATTATAAATACTCGTTCGAGGCTAGCAATGATGAAGCCTGGACCAAGTTTTCTGCCGCACGTGCTGCAGAGAAAAAATCTCAAACTCCGTTTACGGTATTCAAAAACACATCACGCCTGTTGCGTGTTGCTGCTGCAATTGCCATTTTGGCTGTAGGCAGTTGGGCGTTCTGGATTACCACAGTAAATAAAACGTTAGACGCGGGGAAATTTGCCACAACTTCCGGTCAAATTGAACAAATCACCATGAAAGATGGCAGTGTTATCACGCTAAATGCCAACTCTAGTGTTGAATATACCGTGACTAAAAATTCTCGGGAAATCACACTACACGGAATGGCACATTTTGAAGTAGCCAAAAACCCGAATGCACCCTTTGTAGTGCAATCCAATAGCAATAAAGTTACTGTTTTAGGTACCGGATTTGACGTTCAATCCTATGAAGGTAAGCCATTGCAAGTGTCTGTAAATCATGGAAAAGTGAAGGTAGAGAAACTTTCAAATAGCACCACGCTAGAATCAGTAATACTTACGAAAGGAATGAGAGTTCGGGAAAATATCAATATCCAGGCTAACAAACAGACCAGTATCTTCAATGTTGACTCAAACGTAGACTTGAATGCTGTTAAATGGGAGTCGGGCAATCTGATTTTCACCAATGCCCCTGTAAACGATGTGGTAAATGCCATTGAAACGCGCTATGGCAAGAAACTTCAAGTCCGGATTC
>Ga0214923_10008797_pt1 | contig 10645 bp, 10 predicted proteins | sample LL1510_MetaG_FD_177993 | JGI IMG/M metagenome (GOLD analysis project Ga0214923, IMG submission 177993) | Freshwater microbial communities from Lake Lanier, Atlanta, Georgia, United States - LL-1510 | ecosystem: Environmental > Aquatic > Freshwater > Lake | place: USA: Georgia | collected...
ACTGAAATCGTCCAGTTTTGATGGAACATTAGGAACTAGTGTAGTAAATAATAATGTTGTTACTACACAAAATGTGCCGCCGAATTTCTTATCGAACAATAATAATAATAATAATAATAATAATAACCAGCCAAAGCTAACCATGAAATCTATATTTTCGGACAATTCGTTAGTGTTTTACAAATCCGGTAGTTTGGCCTCTTGTGGAGTAGGCAGTGTTCGTAATTCTTCTGTAAAATCTCGTAAAATATAATGTTTCAAAGATCAGAATCATATTTTCTTATACCAATCTATAAAATTGAACTTCAACTGAAGTTCCATTTTAATTTTATAAAGACTTCAACGATTAAAATAAAATGGATGTGACAAGTGAGATTCCCGAAACCCTATTTACATGTGTAGGCCAAATCGTACAACCGAAACTAAATCGCATTATGGATTCGCATGTAGTCCAATTGGGGAAAGCGCAAGACATGATATATTCGAGCCAGTCCAGCGAAAATGAATGGATATTGGCCGTCTTCGACGGCCATGGAATGAATAGTGGTCTGAATCCATTCACGAATCAGTTTGGAAATCATAATTTATGTATTGAATCTCTCAATCATTTCATACAAGAATCATTCGAAGATCAAAATGTATTGGAAACCCATCTTAAAAAAGACATTTTCGATGTAAAAGACAATCCCGCTTCATCTCTACAAAAAGAATTAGGGCGCGTTTGCATTTCAAACGGACTCTGTATGACTACGGGAGCAACGATGTCTCTCGTGAAAATACGCCACGACTCTATCATACACAAAATTATTGTAGACGTGTTGTGTGTCGGGGATTCTCCTGTAGTAATACATCAAAATGGCAACAAAGTGTTTGAATCGACAATTCACAATTATTCGAATATTGCAGAATTGGAGCGTCTTAAAAAAGAGGACCGATTTTTCCCGGGAGAAAAGGAACTCCTCGAGACACACACTTTCGAAATTCTCGACGAGCAACATATTACACCCCGAACCGGCTACTATTTCAATACAAAATATATTCGATTGGCAATGAGTCAATCTCTCGGACATATTCAATTTAACGGGTCACGTGTGGTGGATGAAACCGGAATGTTGGGATTAGATCCGTGTAAGGCGCGACTTGAATTTGAGGATACAGATGAATTGAATATAAAATTGTTTAGTGACGGGGTAAGTGATGTGATTGTTCCAAATACGTTGTTAGATGACGCAGACTTTATGAAAACTTCCAACGCCCATGAAACTGTAGATCGGGCAGTTGCGCGTTGGAAACAGGATTGGAAATATTGTAACAAAAACGCATATTTGAATCATAATGATAAAACAAATGTCAAACATGTGATTCATAATTTTAATCATAATAAAGACGCAGATGATGTATCGTGTATTTCTTGGATTCAAACTTCGCAAATAAAATAGGGTTGTTTTGTAATCGGATATAACAAAATAATATTACAATATAGTATAATGGGAAAAGGAGGTAGAATGTTGAGTGGAGTCGGAGGAGGAGGAGTCGGTAATGGTGGTATTGCTGGAAGTGGAATATTTGGAATGTTTGGTACTGTCATTCAATGTAAATCAGAGGATAACTCAATCTATTGCAGTATTATGAAATTATTTAATCTGTTAATAATATTTGTTGTATTCATAATTATCATGTACGTTATTTATACTTTTATTTCATCATCGTATACAAAAAAGGGGCGTTAAAATAATACTTTAGGATAATTTACTCAATAATACAAACACATGTATTTGTATTATTTATTTGACTCAATATGTAATGTTAGAAACAAACATTTTTTTACTTTTTACATTGTACCATTGTTTTGGATAGTGTTATAAATCGACAAGGTTCGCGCACTTGCGTCAGACGCTTCTATAAATCGCGGCATCCAAAAATAGGGAACGATTTTACCTAATCCATCATAACGCGATTCAAATATTTCTCTGTAATATTCTTGTTCCATTGTTTTAGGTGTATTGTGACTGTAGTTTTGTTTGGGGATCGTCGGAATGTATGTCTTCGAAACATGTTCTTGGATAATTTCATACAAGGACCGACTCGTTTTACTGACTCCATCACTAAACGCCTCTTTTGTGCGCCATAGAACCACATCAGGAAGAATATTCATTCCTTCACAATTTAAATATTTTGAAAACGCGGATCGCAATAAATGTTTCTCGCATTTATTGTGTTGACTATGAAACCGAAATTCCGACGGAATGGATAAATAGGTCTGGACCCATTCCCGATCTAAAAAAGGCGTTCTTGGCTCTAATCCATGGGTCGAAATCGATTTGTCCGAACGCAATACATCATATAAATGTATATCATCCAATAATCTGCGACATTCTAAATCAAATTCCACCGCGTTCGGGGCTTTATGAAAATATAAATAGCCGCCAGTCAATTCATCTGAACCATCCCCGTTGAAAATCACCTTTGCTTTACTGTGTTTACAAATGTGTTTACCCAATAGATAGTTCCCAATACTTGCTCTCACTGTGGTGGTATCATAGGATTCGATTTTTTCAATGACTTCCGGTATGACGCGTAAGAAATCTTCTTCGGTCAATACAATTTCAGTATGTTTTGTTCCCAAATAGTCACTTACAATACTCGCGTATTGCAAATCGACCGATCCCTCTAGTCCAATGCTGTACGTTTCCAATACTGGTAATCCGTTTCGTTTATGGAAATCGTTCACTAACGCAGTAATGAGACTGCTGTCTAAACCTCCTGACAATAAACACGCAATTGGACGTTCCGTTGTCATACATCGTTTTTCAACGGCTTGTACCAATTGGTTTTGTAAGATGGGGATCCAATGATTTAGTTCGTTCTCATAGTCTAATACAAAATATTGGTTACTAATGACACTTGGAATGTGATATTTCTGGGATTCCTTTACCAGTTTCCAATTTGCAGACACGGTGAATCGTTTTTCAAAAGTACTATATGTCCCCGGTAGAATATGTTTGATTTCATAGTCTTGCATATTTCTATAAAATTCGTTCAAACATTTCAATTCGGACGCGAAACCATATATTTGTTGGTGATTCGAATCGTCTGTCGCGGGATGAAGAAAATACAACGGACGAACTCCGAATGGATCCCGTGCAACAAATAGTTTCGAAGTTTCGGAATTAATATCATAGTCTAACAATACAAACGCAAATACGCCATCTAAGAGTTGAAGTGTTCGTTCCATCCCAAACCGTTTGTATAAGTGTATAATAACCTCGCAATCCGACTGGGTATTTGGATCTATATTTAATTGTGCGTACAACTCTTTATAATTGTAGATTTCTCCATTGCATATTAAACTAATATTGTCGTTTTGGATCGGTTGATTCGAGTTTGGGTCCAATCCATTAATCGCCAGTCTATGAAATCCGAATATTACTTGATGACCGATGTTATTTATAGAGGAATATTCCGGTCCGCGCCCCACCCCTTTCATAAACTGGTCCCCAATAAACTGTTTTTCAAAATGTTGACTAACCCCATTCTCGTTATTCAATAGAGCAAAAATTCCGCACATTTACATAGTATAAAAAATTATCTTTATGTTTTATTTTATCTATTATTTAGTGGATTTAGTGGTTTATTTGTAAAAATGACATAGAGTTAGTTTGTATAATATATCCAACTACTATGAAATTTGTAAAGAATATATTTTCGCGATATTTTTTGAGAGAACGAGTGAAACCTCTCGGACGATGGAATCTGGATTATTGCAATAAGAAAATGAATCAAAAGATCGATTTGTCGAACGAAGACCATTGTGGACCTTGCGGACAATATATGAAAACCAAAATGGTGGATTCAGAACCTTCGAATAAATCCATCATACCGAAAATAGACCCTCCAAAAAATATTGTCATATACAAATGATTTTTCGGTTTTCTTTTTTCTGAAAGGATATAAAAAGCTTTTCGGAAATAAAGTAAATGACAAGTGTTACAAAAACATACAATAATATGAGTGTTGAGATGGATGTGGATAGCGAACATGATAATACTGTGGATATAGAGGATGAAAATACTGTGGATATGGAAGTTGATATCGAAGAGATTTTATTAGAGACGCCCGAAAACCCAATCATAAGTTTTGATTTCATAACCGACGAATTAACTCGAACAATGATCGAAACTGCATATCAAGCGGTGAATCAGCTCGAACTATGGGATTATTTGCGGGGTCACAGTGGTTCTTTTATGTTTTCGGGAAACAAAAATGTAGATCGAATTTACGAGAAAATCGAAGAATTGGGCTATGACGGACATTCTGGAGCGAGTTTTGGAATCACTTTACAAACGATAAAATATATTGCCGACCATGGATTTCCAGCATTCAAATACGATTATTTGAATTAGACCTTTCCCTAAACAAATAAAAATCTATAAAGAAAAAGATAAAATAAATCACGAATTCATATTCTTTTATTTATACAATTTCCAAATTTATATAAATGTTTTTTTATATAAATTATAGATCTCTCCAAAAATGCCTCCAAAAAAAGAAACCCCCGAATCGATTTACAAAATATATTTCGATTTAGTTGACAAATATACTTCCATATACGGAAAATCGACCGTCGTTTTATTGCAAGTTGGTGCGTTTTTCGAAATATACGGGCACAAATGTAAAAAAACCGACGAAATCACTAAGAGTGAAATCGTAAACGTATCCAATATTACCCAATTGTCAATTGCTCTGAAAGGGATTGAATATGAAGATGGAAATATTTTGATGGCCGGATTCAGAGACCATCGTCTCGATTTCTACGTCCAAAAACTCATCGAAAATAATATTACTGTTGTCGTATACATTCAAAAAAAAGACGGCAAAAATATCACCCGTGAATTGTATCAAGTATATTCTCCCGGATCGTTCATTCCGTATGAAATTGAAAACGCCAATCTCTCGAATAATACCATGTGTATATGGTTTGATTCCTACACTCCTCTCCACTCTTCGCAAGACAATATTGTGTATGGGATTTCCACGGTGAATATTTTCACGGGAGAGACGACCCTTTTTGAAAACGACGTCCCCTTTTTGATAAACCCCACTACGTTTGATGAATTGGAACGATATGTGTCGGTAATTATTCCGAGCGAAGTTCTTGTCCTATCCAAATTCGACGAAAAAACCACGAATACTTTCCTCCAATATTCGGGAATAAAAACAACTTCCGTCCATAAATATTTCTTGAATTCCGAAACTCTCTCCGTGAATAAAAAAACAGAAATCGAAAATTGTACGAAACAAAAATACATATATCATATTATAAGCACATTCTTCGGAGAGGAATGCTATCATATTTGTAAAGAATTTCAGACATTTACAATTGCGACACAGTCCTTCTGTTTTTTAATGAATTTCATACAATCTCACAATCCCGATTTGGTAAAACGGATTGGGTTACCCAGCTTCAATAATCGTTCTTTCCGAATGAGTTTGGCGAATAATACTCTCAAACAATTAAACATTATTCATGACGATTCGGACGACGCAAAAACGACGGGTAAATTGTCATCCGTTTCATCTTTTTTGAATAAATGTTGTACTGCAATTGGACGTAGAAAATTCCACTCGCAAATCACAAACCCATGTTTTAATGCCGAATGGTTGAATAAAGAATATGCAATGATCGCGGAATTGTTGGACGAGAGAAATGTTTTCTTGGTCGACGTTTTTCGCAAACAGTTGAGTAAAATCCGCGATTTGGAGAAAATCTCTCGACAGATTATTCTGAAAAAGATATATCCCTCTTCTATTTTCCATTTATACAAAAGTCTTGAAGGAATTCGAGAGATAAATGGATATTTGTTGGAAAATTCAGAATTATGCGACTATCTCTGCGAAGAGATTCCTCACTCTACAAACGCAAATATTCATATTCATGGACTGATTACCGAAATTCTACAATATATGGACGCGAAACTTGTCATTCAAACATGTGGGACGATCAATACCATGAATTCGATGGACGAAAATATTATTCAAAGTGGTATTTCGGAAAATGTAGATCGAATTTCGAGAGAATATAGAGAATCTTGTGAATTGTTCGATAAAATACGAGAGTTTTTCAATGATATTATGAAAACACAGTCCTCGGATGAAACCGATTATATCAAAATACACGAAACCGAAAAATCCGGATCATCTCTCCAAATTACGAAAAAAAGAACGGCAACCCTGAAACCTCTTTTGGAGAAAATCGCGCAAAATATAGATGGCGAGAAGACGTTAATTATCACTTCGGGCTTCCATATTCCGTTGAAAGATGTTCGATTTGTGAAATCGTCGGCTTCCTCTAAGACAAATGACGAAATTGAATTTCCCCAATTGTCGCGTTTGATACATACTATTGTTTCGGTGAAAGAGAGATTGTCCGAAGAAATCTCGAAAGAATATTTGAAATTCTTAGGAGAATTTGAGAGAAATTGGTATGAAAGTATTATCCATCTCTCGAAATATATCGCAAAAATCGATGTCCTACAATCCAAAGCGTATTCCGCGCGAGAATACAATTATTGTCGTCCGACCATTGAAGAATCCGCCGAAAAATCGTTTGTCGATATTCGCGAATTGCGTCATCCTCTCATCGAACACATTCAACAACATGAAACCTATGTCACAAACGATATTTGTTTAGGAGCTGGTCGAGGGAAAATGGACGGTGTTCTAATTTACGGCACAAACGCGGTTGGAAAAACCAGTTTCATACGCGCCGTCGGAATATCCGTAATAATGGCGCAATCCGGAATGTATGTGCCATGTTCGCATTTCCAATATCATCCATACACCTCTATTTTCTCTCGGATATTAGGAAATGATAATATTTTCAAAGGTCTCTCTACATTCGCCGTTGAAATGTCGGAATTGCGTATTATTTTGAAAATGGCGGATGAGAGAAGTCTTATTCTCGGGGATGAATTATGCAGTGGAACTGAAACCGAGTCTGCTCTCTCCATTTTTACTGCCGGTCTCATTGATTTACATGAAAAACAATCTACCTTCTTATTTGCTACGCATTTTCACGAAATATGCAAATATGACGAAGTATTGGTTTTAGATCGGTTGAAGATGAAACACATGTCCGTACATTACGACAAAGAATTGGATTGTTTAGTGTATGATCGAAAATTGAAGGATGGTACTGGAAACCGGATGTACGGGTTAGAAGTTTGTCAATCTCTCTATTTACCGCAAGATTTTTTGGAGAAAGCCTATGAAATCCGAGGAAAATATTTTGAAAATGCGAGAGGAGAACTAACACATGGACCTTCTTCTTATAATAAAAAGAAAATTGTCGGAAAATGTGAAATATGTAATGATGAATTGGCGAAAGAAACACATCATTTGAGTCCTCAGAGATTGTCGAATAAGGATGGATTTATCGGATCGTTTCACAAAAATCATAACGGAAATCTAGCTTCGGTTTGCGAAAAGTGTCATGATAAAATTCATAAAGACGATGCCATTCACGCCAAAAAAGAACCTCTACGTCGAAAAAAAACGACAAAAGGGTATGTGATAAAGTAATTTGGGTTACGTCATGATAGTTTTACATACATTTTCCGTAACATTTGCCTTGATAATAATAGAATTCAGGATTGGTTACTTGAAAATTGCTGTAATTGCTTTTGAAATGAGGGCCTTGAGAATCTCCATAGACGCATTTTTGACCTCCTAATAATACACAACAACTTGTAGAACCACATGTATTTGCACTTGTATCATTACACAATTCTTCTAATTTGTCAGGATTGGTCTTGTAATATTCACAGAAACCTCCTCCCATGGTGGATGCGTCAATATAGGGTGTAGTGGTAGTAATATTCGTAAGTTTGCTTAAATAGACCGATTCTTCATAATTTGGAACGTAGTTGGATGAGCCAAACCGGAAACTGCCAGGTTGATATAATGTATTATTGCTAACCTCTGCGAATGGCACAGCCACTAATTCTCCGGAATTATTCAATATCCACATTTTTCCGGGTCCAGCGCTCGATTCATCTTTTGATTCCTCTGGATAATCGTGATATGTCACATCTTGAGTGTTAATATCATATTTTGTTTTGTTGACATTCGATGAAAATTCATTTGTCATTTGAATCATATATTTATTATTCGGATCTCCAATATACCCAAATGGTATTTTTGTGAGTATTCCTTTTTTATCTTTTGAGGTGTCAATATAATAACCAGCAGGAACCCTTAACTTTGCAGGTTTTTTAACTGGGTTTCCGTCTACTATTACAACATATTGTGTACCAAAACACTTCGTAATATCACGGTAATCTTTATCTGATGGATTACATATATCTGGCGTAGTAATTGCACTGTCTACTAGGTTTTGTTTTTCTTTTTGATTTTCTGAATAAGCATAATCTCCCGCTGGATTTTTTAATACATATGATCTATAGTCATCAGACGCTTTGTATCCATACGGAATGGGTTGAAGAATGTTATCGTTATCTATATAAACATTGGAAGGAATGTTTCTGAAATATCCATCGTGAATCGTTTGACTTGCGTCGTAGTATTTGAAATATTTACATGCATTGTCATATGGTAAGGTCGTACATTGACTCATATCGATCACTTGTGACTTACTAAACCCTTGAAATCCTTCTTTATTTTCATTTACGCCGTTGAAGAATTCTATATTCAAAAATATATCAAGTGCTAAAGAAAGAACGAGTATGAATAATAGAGTCCCAATAATCAAATAATATTTCATATTATATTTTAGAGAGAAAATATTGATATACTTTATAATGAATCAGATTATAAATCTCGTCATTTTAGCAGTTTTGTTCTTTTTATTAAGTCCCAATATTTTATTGCGAATTCCGAAAAATGGTTCTAAATTTGTAGTCGCAGGCGTCCATGCTTTAGTATTTGCTGTCTTATATTATGTGGTTAGCATTTTGCTGAAAAGACTATCTATATTACGAGACGGGTTTACTGATGAAACATGTGCGAATGGGGACAATCAAGATGGAGGAGCTTATTCTTTAGACGAAAATGGAAATTGTAATCCAATCGTCAAAGATCAAAATATCAAAGATCAAAAAAAAGAAGGTGAAACTGAGACGGATGAATCTACATATTGAAATAGTAGAACGATTGTAAAATAAAATATGAATAATTATTATACAATGAATATCATTGTTGCTCTTTATTCCGCGATTTTGTTCTTTTTACTCTCCCCCAATATTTTGTTGCGTCTTCCTCCAAATGGATCGAAAATGACAGTCACTCTATTCCATTCTCTCGTTTTCGCTCTAGTCATTTACTTTACACAAACTGCGGTTTGGAGATGGAGTACTTCTTTAGGAATGTAAAAGGGCGTCAATTGCGCCTCAAAACCGTTTTTGTAAAATAGTCAAATGTATTTGAATATTTGACTATTATGTTTAGGACAAAATTCTGGGTTTCATAAAATTGATAAAAATATTTAAAAACAAAGAATGGGTATATAATATAATAAAATGATTATTCCTGTAAAGTGTTTTACATGCGGTACTGTTTTGGCAAATAAATATCGTTGGTATTTGGATAAAGTTCGCGCGAAAAAACTGGCAAATGGAGAGAATATTGATAAGGTGATTTATCTCACAAAAGAGAGGGTTGAGAAGACCCCGGAAGGAGAGGTATTAGACGAGTTGAAATTGACAAACGTATGTTGTAGAAGACACATGTTAACTCATGTAGATATTGAGTAGTCGGTTTCATTCTATACTATCACATACAATAATGATTCATGTATTCTATTTTATGTCTTCTATTTTATGTATTCTATTTATATAATGGGATTGTCTAAAAAGGTTTCGAAAAAAAACTACCATAAAAAGCAAAAAAGTGTTAAAAACGGCGGATGTGGATGCGGAAAAAAAATTTTAGGAGGAAGTTCATTTTTTGCACCAACGTATGATTCTACAAATGTGAATCCATATACAAATTACGATTTAAATACATTTAAAAATGATCCCTCCTATCCCCCGTCTATACAATCCGCGCGTAATTTAGTTGGAGGAAGAAAACGGAAATCAAACGGTCGCCATGTAAGATGGAATCGAAAACTAACACGAAGTATGCGTTTACGTAAAATAAAAGGTGGAAATACGTCATTAACTCCTCAATATACAAACCCAATCAATACGTTCGGTACAGTAGACGGTGCATTTACGTCTGCTGCTATTTTGAATTCATCTGGATCTTTATTGAGTAGTGCTGCTCCGTATGATGATCGAATGCCGTATGGAGATCACAATCGTGTTTTAGTATAATTGTAATTGTATTTCTTGGATTCTTTCTCCATAAAATATTTAGATATATTATAAAATGGCTACTGGATTACGTAATTTATGCACGCCCGCTTACTTTTATTTGGTAATTTCGTTGATTGCTCTTGTTATTATGGGAGCTCAAAATTATGGCAACGTGAATACCTATTGTTTAGGTTCTTACAGTTGCCAAGTTACAAGTACTTTCCTTATTTTTGCTATTAAACTAATGTACGTTATATTTTGGACTTGGGTATTGAACTTAATGTGTAAGAATGGGGACACTACTCTTTCATGGATCTTTGTTTTATTTC
>Ga0214923_10008798_pt1 | contig 10644 bp, 9 predicted proteins | sample LL1510_MetaG_FD_177993 | JGI IMG/M metagenome (GOLD analysis project Ga0214923, IMG submission 177993) | Freshwater microbial communities from Lake Lanier, Atlanta, Georgia, United States - LL-1510 | ecosystem: Environmental > Aquatic > Freshwater > Lake | place: USA: Georgia | collected 2015-10-15
GGAGAAGTGGGCTGCGGCGCGGCCTGTGGCCGCTGCAGCCGGTGGGGTGGCGGGGCGATGGTGAGCGCGCACACGGCGCGGAGGGAGGCGGGGCCGCGGCAGGGCCTTTGGCCCCTACGGCCTTGGAGAAGTGGGCTGCGGCGCGGCCTTCGGCCGCTGCAGCCGGTGGGGTGGCGGGGCGATGGTGAGCGCGGGAAACGGTCTTGAGGGCGGGGCCGGGTGCTGCCTATCTTTCGCCGCCTTGCTCTCACCCGGCGAGGTTTTCAGGGAGGATCATGGCGTGCAGACGCAAGAGCGCGGGCCGTGTGGCCGTTGGCGAGTCATGGACGTCGTGGTTCTGCTCGCACTCGTCGGAGTGGCGGTGCCCGCGCGGGGCCAGTCACCGACGGCCACGGAGACGATCGCAGGGCACCCGGCGCTCGTGCGTTCGCCGCGACACACGACGACCCACCGCGGTGACCAGGGTGATGCCGTCAACATCGCGTTCATCGGGACGGAAGAGGAACTCCATCGGGCGCTCTCCGCGGCCGGCTGGTATGCGGCCGATCCGATCACGCTGAAAACGTCGCTGCGGATCGCGGCCGACGTCGTGCTCAAGAAGCCCTACGACCACGCGCCGGTGAGCGACCTCTTCCTCTGGGGACGGCGGCAGGATGCCGCGTTCGAGCAGCCGGTCGGCGACAGCCCGAAGCAGCGACATCACGTGCGCTTCTGGCGTTCCGCGGAGGTGGACCAGCGGGGCGACCCCCTCTGGCTCGGTGCGGCCACGTACGACGAACGGGTCGAGATCAGTCGCACCACCGGCGGCATCACGCACCGCATCGCCCCCGACATCGACCGGGAGCGCAACAAGCTCGTGCGCGATGCCGCCCGTGCGGGGCTGCTCGACGGCTACTACTGGGTGGACGAGTTTCACCGCGTCCGCGAGGGGCGCAACGGCGGCGGCGATCCCTACTTCACCGACGGCCGCCTCGCGGTCGGCGTGATCGAGGTCCGGCGCTGAACCCGGCATCCACGAGCCGGGTCGTCGGCCCGCCCGGCCCCGTCCCGAGGGTGAGCGTCGTCGCCGGCCGGGCCGTGGCGGGAGCGGCACGAGGCCGCGAAGCGCCCTCTCCGTCCGCCGCGACCGGCGTGCGTCGGCGCGTCGCTTGGTAGAGTGCGGTCCATGCCGACCATCCTCGACACGATCGTCGCCCGCAAGCATGCCGAGGTGGCCCGCGCGCGGGAGCGGGTGCCCACCGCCGCCCTCGAGGGTCGGCTGGCGACGGCGGCGCCGGTGCGCGACTTCTTCGCCGCCGTGTCGGCGCCGGGCGGCATGCGGCTCATCGCCGAGTTCAAGCGGAAGAGTCCGTCCGCCGGCGAGATCCGTCCGGGCGCCACCGTCGAGGAGGTCGTGACCGGCTACGCCGCCGCCGGTGCGGCCGCCCTCTCCATCCTCACCGACGCCTGGGACTTCGGCGGCAGCCTCGTCGATCTCGAGGCGGCCCGCGTCGCCGCGCCGTTGCCCGCCCTCCGCAAGGAGTTCGTGATCGACCGCTACCAGGTGCTCGAGGCCCGGGCGCACGGCGCGGACGCCGTGCTCCTCATCGCCGAGTGCCTCGACGACTGCCGTCTGCGCGGCCTCTACGCGTCCATTCTCGACCTCGGCATGACACCGCTCGTGGAACTGCACGATGCCGAGGAGCTGCCGCGCGTGCTCGATCTCGGCGCCACGCTCGTGGGGGTCAACAACCGCGACCTGCGCACGATGACGACCGACATCGAGCACGTGATGCGGCTGCGTGAGCAGGTGCCGGAGACGTGCGTGCTCGTCGCCGAAAGCGGCATCCGCACGCGTGCGGACGTCGAGCGACTGGAGGCCGCAGGGATCGGCGCGATGCTCGTCGGCGAGTCGCTCCTCACGTCGCCCGATCCGGGCCGCGCGGCCGCCGCACTGCTGGGCCGCCGCGCTTCTTGATCCGGGGCTCCCTCGCGCACCGGCGCTGCTGCACGAACCGCTCCCCGCGTCGACGACGCTTCGCACATGATGCCGTCGGTCCATCCCGTGCTCGTCCTTCTCCCGGGCATGGACTCGGGCGGGTGGCCCATGCGCCGGGAGCCGGCGGAGGCGGCCGGCGAAGCCCGCGGACGACGGAGCGCAGACGCCTTCGCGTGAGCGGAGGCCCGGAGGGCAATCGTGTTTGGGACGGGATGTGCGGGGCACGTCTGCGGACGTTTCGTGTGGGCCGGGGTTGCCCGTACCGTCTCGCCCGGACGTTCGCTGCGGGCATCCATGCCCTGCGCTCACTCGAAGGTGTCTGCGCTCTCGCCCTCCGGGCTGCGCTGGCCACCTACGCCGGCTCGACGGCACGGGCAACCCCTCCAGGTGCAGCGAACAACAAGCCCGAGCCGCGCAGCAGCGAACGTCCGGCGATGGGGCATGGGCAGCCCCGGCCCACGCGATGCACTCCTCCCCGCGCCTCCGAAACAAGCACAGGTCGAAGCTAGCCGCCCTTCACGAAGCGGTAGCCCGTGCCGCGAACCGACAGGAAGTGCACCGGCTCCGAGGGGTTCGCCTCGAACGATTTCCGCAGGTTCAGCATGAACGTGTCGATGGTACGGGTCGCCGGCGCCCGCGTCATGCCCCACACGTTCTTCAGCAGCTCGTCGCGGGACACGACCATGCCCTCGTGCTCGACGAGATACCGCAGGAGCTTCATCTCGAGATTCGTCAGCCGCACGGGCTGTCCCCGGGCCGTCGCCTGCCACGTGTCGAAGTTGACCATGCAGTCGCCGAAGCGGACGACCGCGTCGCGGCCGCCGTTTTCGGCAGGCGCGCGCTCCGTCCGCCCGCGGCGACCGAGGAGGTTCCGCACGATCGAGATGAGCTCCTCGAGGTCGAACGGCTTCTGGAGATAGACGTCGGTGCCCGCATCGAAGCCGCGGATGCGATCCTCGACGAGCGTGCGGGCGGTGAGCATGATCACGGGCACGTCGCTGCCGCGTGCGCGGAGGCCCTCGCAGACGGCATAGCCGCTCATGCCGGGCAGCATGAGGTCGAGCACGACGAGATCGACCGGTGGCTCGGCCGTGGCGAGCGCGGCGAGGGCCGCCTGCCCGTCACCGGCCGTGGTGACCGAGTAGCCCTCGGCCTCGAGGTTGAACTGGATTCCGTAGGCGAGGTGTTCCTCGTCCTCGACGACCAGGATGTGCGGCATGGACATGATGCTGGGGGGCGGGGCGCGGTCCGCGGGCGGGCGATCGGAGCCCCGGCCCATGCGTCCGGGGAGTCCCTTCCGGCGATCCCCAGTTTATCCGCGCCGCGCGGCGCGGCCGGCGTAGCCGTGTGCCTGGAACCACGCCCACGCGTCCCGGGCCGTCTCCTCGAGCGGCCGGTAACCGTAGCCGAGTTCCCGCACGGCCCTCGCACAGGAGAAGTTGTGGGGCAGCAGCGCCATCGCCGTCGCCGCGGAGTTGACGTCGGGCTCGCGCCGCAGGAATCGGCCGGCGAGGTCGCCGCACCAGCCCGCCGCGCGCACCGCCCCGCGCGGCGCGATGCCCAGCGGCGGGCGCCGGCCGGTCACCCGCGCGAAGATGCGCCACGCATCGAGGTAGCCCAGTCCGTGGCCGCCGAGGATGTAGCGGCGTCCGCATCGTCCCCGGTCGAGCGCGGCGACGACTCCGGCGGCGACGTCCCGCGCGTCGACGAAGTCGTTGGCGCCCGGGGGGGCGAAGAGACCCCGCCCGGCAGCCACCTCGAGGAGCATGCGGCCGCTCGACGGCTTCCAGTCCCAGGGTCCGATCATGTAGACGGGGTTGACGATCACGGCGTCGAGCCCGCGCTCCACCTCCTCGAGCACGGCCGCCTCGGCGTCTCGCTTCGTGCAGACGTAGGGGCAGGGGGGCATGCCGCCGGGCGGGGTGTCCTCGTCCGCCGGAGTCCCGTCGGCGGCGAGCCCGATCGCGTCGACGCTCGACACGTGCACGAGCCGCGCGCCCGCCCGCCGCGCCGCGGCGGCGACGCGCCGCGTGCCGTCGACGTTCACGCGTCGCATCTCCTCGGCGCGGTGCCAGCCCACATGCACGAGCGCCGCGGCGTGGATGACCGACGTCGTGCCGTCCGCCGCATCCTGCAGCGAGCGCTCGTCCTCGAGCCGTCCGGTGACGACGCGGACGCCCAGGTCCGCCAGCGGAGGTCCTCCGTCCGGTGCGGCCCCGCGCACGAGGGCGCGGGCCGGACGACCCGCACCGACGAGCTGCCGCACGATGGTGTTGCCGAGCAGGCCCGTCGCGCCCGTGACGAGGCAGTCGCCGCCGCGCGTCGGGGATGGCTCGTGGGGTGACGTCATGGGGGGCGCAGCGTGGTGAAACGGCAGGATTGTAGGGGCGGCGCGATTCCCCGGCGATCGCCCGCGGAGCCCACGTTGACCGCCGGCGCCACGCCGCCGGATGATGCCGGGCTTGACGCGAGCAGCACGGTCGCGCGGCCCGTGCCGCCGATGACGCAAGGAGGGGCGGCATGCACCTGACGAACGGGGTCGGCATCGAGACCGTGGAGACGCGGCGGCAGCGGCAGCGATTCATCCGCCTGCCGTGGAGGATCTACGCCGACGATCCCTGCTGGATTCCGCCGCTCGTGCACGCGCAGGAGGAGCTGCTCAACTTCCGCCCGCATCCCTTCTACGAGCGCTCGCGGTGTCGCTCGTTTCTCGCCGTCCGGGGCGGCCGGGACGTCGGCCGCATCACGGCGATCGTCAACGAGGGGCACATCGACCGGTATCGCGAGCCGCTCGGATTCTTCGGCTTCTTCGAGTGCGACGACGACGAGGAGGCCGCGGCGGCGCTCTTCGATGCGGCGCGGTCGTGGCTGCGGGGCCAGGGGATGAAGGCGGTGCGCGGGCCGACGAATCCATCGCTCAACTACGAGTGCGGCCTGCTCGTCGAGGGATTCGACACGCCCCCGTTCTTCATGATGACGCACTCCCGCCCCTGGTACGGGAGGCTGTGCGAGGCGTGCGGACTGCGGCCGATCGAGACGCTCTACGCCTTCTGGGGCAAGACCTCGATGCTCGCATCGCTCGACACGAAGCTCGCCGTGATGGTGGAGGGCGTCATCGAACGGTTCGGGGTGACCGTACGGCCGCTCGACCGCCGCCGCTTCGACGACGAGGTGCGGATGTTCCTCGACATCTACAACTCGAGCCTCGCGGGGACGTGGGGCTTCGTGCCCCTCACGCCGGCCGAAGTGACACACATGGCGAAGTCGCTCAAGCACCTCATCGTGCCGGAACTGGCGCTCGTGGCCGAGGTGGACGGACGGCCCGTCGGCACCGCGTTCTGTCTCCTCGACTACAACCCGCGGATCAAGGCGATCGACGGGCGGCTCTTCCCCTTCGGCTTTCTCAGGCTGCTCTGGAACAAGCGCGGCATCAAGCGGATGCGGGCCATCTCGACCAACGTGGTGCCCGAGTTCCAGGCGTGGGGCGTCGGGCTCGTGCTGATGGCGGCGCTCGTCCAGCCGGTGCTCGACTGGGGCATGGAGGAGGCGGAGTTCTCCTGGGTGCTCGACAGCAACCACCTCTCGAAGCGCACCCTCCAGCGTGGCGGCGCCGTGATCACGAAGCGGTACCACATCTACCAGGGGGATGCGTGAGCATCGTGCCGGGGCGTCAGCGACGCCGGCCGAAGAGGCCGCGCGGGGCGGACCGCCCGGTCATCACGGCCCCGCCGCCACCCACCACGGTCCCACCGGTCACCATCGTGCCGCGCGAGGAGCCGCGGCTCGGCGTGTTGTAGTAGGGCCAGACGCGGCGACCCTGCTGCTGGGCCCGCTCCCACTGCATGGCCCCGTAGTTGATGCCGGAGAGGTTGAAGCCCGAGTAGGGATTGCGTGGGCTCTGCGCCCGCGTGGTCGTGGGCATGGCGAGCACCGCCACGGCAACCGCCGTGGCGAGGAGCTTCGGGAGACGTCGATTCATGGTGCACCGTGGGGGAGGCGGGAACGGGGAGTATCGGAAGCGGAGCATGAGGGGATACGTCGGCCGGTGCCCGGCGGTTCACCCGGGCGACCCGCGCCCGCCACGCCCGGGACGGTAGCCGATCGATGAGCCGTCTCGCGGCCGGCGGCGCCGCCGCGAGCCTGCGTCGGCGCGCGGGGCCTCACGCGCCGACGGCGGTGCACCCGGTCCGCCGCGCAGGTGGTCGCCCGAGGTCTCCTCGTTCAGGGCGCGGGTGGCCTCGCGCCGCTTCCGGTCGAGCGCCTCGCGCGGTGGCCGGTCGGGAATCAGGCAGTCGCAGCCCGATCCGATGAGATCCCGTCGCCCCGCCTGCTCGAGGGCCCTCCTCACCTCGAACCAGTTCTCCGGCTTGAAGAACTGGAGGAGGGCCCGCTGCATCCGCCGGTTGCGGAGCCCCTTGGCGATCTTCACCGGCTGCCGCGTCATCGGATCGAGGCCCGTGTGGTACATGCAGGCCGCGATGTCGAAGGGGCTCGGGATGAAGTCCTGCACCTGGTCCGGCTTGTAGCCGTTGCGCTTGAGGAAGACGGCCAGGTCGATCATCTCCTCGAGGCCGCTGCCCGGATGGCTCGCGATGAAGTAGGGCACCGTGTACTGCTTCCGGCCGACGCGACGGCTGGCCGCCCGAAACGCCCGGTCGAACTCCACGAAGTCGTCGGCCGCGGGCTTCTTCATGAGCCGCAGGACCTCCGGATCGACGTGCTCGGGGGCGACCTTGAGGTGGCCGCCGACGTGGTGCGCGGCGAGCTCCCGGAGGTATTCCGGATCGCGGCGGGCGAGGTCCATCCTCACGCCGCTCGCGACGAGCACCCGCTTCACCCCCGGGACGCTCCGCGCCTCCCGCATCACCTCCTTGAGCGGGCCGTGGTCGGTCCCGAGCAGCTTGCAGACGGTGGGGTGCACGCACGAGAGCCGTCGGCACTTCGCCTCGACCTCCGGTCGGGTGCAGCGCATCTGGTACATGTTGGCCGTCGGTCCGCCGATGTCCGACACGGTGCCCTTGAAGCCGGGCTGCCGCGCGAGCAGGGTGATTTCGCCGATGATCGATTCCCGGCTGCGGCTCTGGATGATCCGTCCTTCGTGGGCCGTGATCGAGCAGAAGGTGCAGCCGCCGAAGCAGCCCCGCATGATCTGCACGCTGTGCTCGACCACCTCGAAGGCCGGGATCCGTGCCGTCCCGTAGGACGGGTGCGGCCTCCTCGTGAACGACAGGCCGTAGACCTCGTCCATCTCGTCCTGGGCGAGCGGCAGGGCCGGCGGATTGACGACGACCGCCTCCCGGCCGTGACGCTGGACGAGGCGGCGGGCGTTGTGCGGGTTGGTCTCGAGGTGCGAGACACGCGTCATCTCGCAGAAGGCGAGCGGATCGGCGGCCACCTCCTCGTAGGAGGGCAGCTCGATCGTGCCGCTCCCGTCGGGGCCCGCACCATCGGGTGGCGGCTCGCTGGCCCCGAGCCGATAGGCGACGCCACGGAGATTCCTGAGTTCGCGGATCGTCCGCCCCGCGTCGAGCCCGCGGGCGATCTCGAGCACCGTCCGTTCGCCCATGCCGAAGGCGACGAGGTCGGCCTTCGCGTCGAGCAGGATCGAGCGGCGCACGGAGTCGCTCCAGTAGTCGTAGTGGGCGATGCGTCGCAGGCTCGCCTCCACGCCGCCGGCCACGACGGGCACGCCCGGAAACGCCTCGCGCGACCGCTGGCAGTAGGCGAGCGTCGCGCGGTCGGGTCGACGGCCGATCCGTCCGTCGGGCGAGTAGGCGTCGTCGTTGCGGACCTTCCGGTTCGCCGTGTAGTGGTTGATCATCGAGTCCATGTTGCCGGCGGACACGCCGCAGAAGAGCCGCGGCCGCCCGAACTCCCGCCAGGGCTCGCAGGTGCGCCAGTCGGGCTGGGCGAGCACGGCGACGCGATAGCCGGCGGCCTCCAGCAGCCGGGCGATGAGACCGTTGGCGAAGCTCGGGTGGTCGACGTGCGCGTCTCCCGTGACGAGCAGCACGTCGATGGCGTCCCAGCCGCGGGCGAGCATCTCCTGCCGGGACATCGGCAGCGGCGGCGTCGGGGCGTGGGGCGGGCGGAGGGAGAGCGTCATGCGGGAACCCGGCACGCGGGGCGTGCGGCGCCACGGCCGCAGACCCGGGATGCTGTCGCGCGGGTCATCTCCGCAGTGTAGTCCGATGCCGGCCGACCGCCTCCGGCTGGTATAGTTCGGCGGAGGTGCGGGAGTCGCCAGGGTGGCCGCCAGTCGTTTCGTCGTCGCCGCGATCGCCGTCTGGCCGTGCGCCGTCGTGGCGGCGGACGAGGCCGCCCCGGAGTCGGTCGCGGCCATCCACCGGTGGGTCGAGGACCTCGGATCCGACCAGTTCGCCCGGCGGGAGGCCGCGGAACGCAGCCTCGAGCGGGTCGGCCGGGAGGCGATCGAGCCGCTCGCCGCGGCGATGCGCGCGGGCGACCTGGAGGTCGTCGCCCGCGGCGTCGAGATCGTGCGCGGCATGCTCGACAGCGACGACCCGGACGTCGCGGCCGAGGCCGAGCACGCGCTGGAGGAACTGGCGGAGCGCGGCGAGGAGCCGGTCGCGCACATGGCTGCGTCGGTGCTCGAATTCCACTTCCTCGGCATGGGCGACGAGGCACGCGCCCGGCTGGAATTGCTCGGGGCGACGATCACTCCGGAGCCGGGCGGCGGCGCGGGCATCGACGTCCTCATCGGTGCCGGCTGGCGTGGCACCGCGGAGGACCTGCGACAGGTGGCACGGCTGCGCGGCGTGGCACGCGTGAGCCTCCATGGGGTGGCGATCGACGGCTCCGTGGTGGCGGTGCTCGGCCGGCTCCGCGGCCTGCGGATCCTCAACCTCTACGGCACCGGCATCGACGACCAGGCGGCACGCGCCCTCGCCGCGCGCCTGCCGGACGCCGAGATCGACGTGCGAAAAGGGGGCAGGCTCGGGGTGAGCGCCGCCGGCCTGGCCGGACCGTGCGAGATCCGACAGGTCCAGCCGGGGTCGGCGGCGGAACTGGGCGGCCTCCGGAGCGGTGACGTGGTCGTCGCGATCGACGGCGAGCCGATCAACGGCTTCGAGGCGCTCACGGCCTGCGTGGCCCGCCACGGTCCGGGCGAGTCGATCACGCTGTCGGTCGAGCGGCCGGGCATCGATGCCGCCCCGCAGCGGGTCGAGTGCACCGTGCGGCTCGACGCCTGGTGACACCCGGTCGCCCCTGGGGATCGTGCGATGAGCGATCGTGAGCATGGTGGCGAGATCGTGGACGTGCGCTGGCACGAGCACGCGGTGAGCCGTGCGGATCGGGAGCGGGCCGCGGGCCACAGGGGGTGCGTGCTCTGGTTCACGGGTCTGTCGGGCTGCGGCAAGAGCACGCTCGCCAACGCCGTGGACCGCCTGCTGCACGACCGCGGCTGCCGCACGTTCGTGCTCGACGGCGACAACGTGCGGCTCGGGCTCAACGCCGCACCCGCCCTGTTGCGGGATCGCTTCGGCGAGGAGGCGGCCGCCCGCTTCGGGCTCGGCTTCGGCCCCGCGGACCGCGCCGAAAACATCCGGCGCGTCGGCGCGGTGGCCGACCTTTTCGCACAGGCCGGCCTGATCGTCCTCACCGCGTTCGTGAGTCCCTACCGTCGCGACCGAGATGCCGTGCGGGCGACGCTCGCCCCCGGCGACTTCGTCGAGATCTTCGTCCGGGCCCCGCTCGAGGTCTGCGAGCGACGCGATCCCAAGGGCCTCTACAAGAAGGCCCGGGCCGGTGAGATCCGCAACTTCACCGGCATCGACGACCCCTACGAGGAGCCACGGGCGCCGGAGATCGTGGTGGATTCAGCGGCCCGTTCGCCCGATGCCCTCGCCGCGGAGGTCATCGGTTGGCTCGAACGGGCCGGCACGATACCCGCACCAGGCACGCAGCTTGCGACCTGATCGCCGCCCGTCCTACTTCCGCGGCGCGATGAGCTCGACGACGTTGCCGTCGGGATCGCGCACGCACGTCAGGTGCATGCCGGGCGCGAGCGTGTCGGGCAGGGCGACGGGGCTCTTGGCGATCGGCTTCACGCCGATCTTCGCGAGGCGGGCGAGCGCCGCGTCGGTGTCGTCCACCATGATCGTGAGGTAGCGGAAGCCGGTGTGCGAGTGGATGAAATCGGTGTCGCCGGTCCGCGGCGTCGTGCCCGCCACCTGCATCAGTTTGAGCTTCGTCGCGTTGGGATGGTCACCCAGCACGAGCACACGGATGGAGAGCGGCTTCGAGTCGGTGAGCCCGGCATCCGTGGCGAGCGACGCCGGCACGTCGAACCCGGGCAGTTCCCGAAATCCGACACCCTCGGTGTAGAACCGCACGCTCTTCTCGAGATCGCCCACGACGCACCCCAGATCGATCGTGGTGCTGGGGAACGCCACCGGCTCGGCTGCGTGAGACGCGAGGCTGGCGACGAGGGCGAGCAGGGCGGGGAGGAGGGCGCGCATGGGATGTTCTTTCATGAAGTCGCTGATGTGGGAGCCGGCAAGGATACCCGCGGGGGGCACGTCGCGCGAGTGGCGGGGGTGCCCATGCCCCGTCACCGGACGTTCGTTGCGGCCCTCCGGGCCTCCACTCACTCGAAGCTGGCTGCGCTTCGCCATCCCTGGCTGCGCTGGCCCGCTACGCCG
>Ga0214923_10008799_pt1 | contig 10644 bp, 27 predicted proteins | sample LL1510_MetaG_FD_177993 | JGI IMG/M metagenome (GOLD analysis project Ga0214923, IMG submission 177993) | Freshwater microbial communities from Lake Lanier, Atlanta, Georgia, United States - LL-1510 | ecosystem: Environmental > Aquatic > Freshwater > Lake | place: USA: Georgia | collected...
TACCCCCCCTTCCCCCCTACCCCTTCATAATTATAATAAGAACATAGCTAATGCCGAAAAGGACAAGCCAAGTCTTACACAAGTCGTTCAGTACGGCAAAAGGGTTGGTGCTGATGAAAAGCTGTGCAGAAAGTTCTTTGCCTACTACGCAAATAGCAACTGGCGTAATAAGCACGGCAAAGAGATCGAGTGGAGGCAAAGCCTAAAGAACTGGTCGGCGGAATCAGCATCTCGCAGTCAGCAGTCCTCGCCATACAATAGCTGTGAAAGCCCCCCAGCAAGGTTTGAAGATTGCAAGGAACAGGCGTGGGTGGCCTTAAATCACGCTAGGATGGCCTCAGAAAGCGTTTTGACGCTTGCCCTAGCCACCTTCTCGGAAAGCAACATTCGACTCGCTCTTGGCGATTTAAACGATATTTCGCTGGAAAAGCGTGTAAATGAGGCGTATCAAAAAATAAATGGACAAGTAAAATCGTGAGGCTACATATGTCAACCTTATGGATGAGAAGGGCATGGATGCAAGCGACCACCCATCTGCGTCTTACTGGCAAGACCCTGCTGAAAACATGGACTCTCTTGAGGACATCATTCGGGAGTGCATATGGGCATACAAAGACCCGCTTCCGACAACCCTATCAGAGTTTCGAGTCACGGTGGAAAAAATCTACTTGTCGGCAATATCTTCAGCCCATTCGACTGGCTCCGTTCAGGAGGCTCTCACCCAGTATGTTGAAAGTCAGCTGTCCGAAAGAATATGGGAGGCCATATCACAAGTTCTCTCAAATATTGTGGACTCCCCCAACCCAAGGAGGACGGCGGATTTGTTCGCTTGTGCGACAGGCCTACGACTTCGTCAGGGGATTACTTTGACGGACTTGGCAAAAAAGTATGGAGTGTCCAAGCAAGCCCTCGACAAGCAACTGGTTCAGCTGTGTGAAAAGCTTGATTTGCCACCCCCAAGGCTCATGAAAAGCCAGCTTTCTCGCTCATCCTATCGCCTCGCCAACCATAGAAAAATCAAAAATAATTAGCTTGTAAAAAGAAGTCTAAAAAATTAAAAAGGAGCAAATGAAAAAATCAACCAGCATTCTGCCAAGCGTATCAAACGCAATTCAGCTTGAGGGATTTAAATTCAAGCAGATGGAGCTTTCCATCACTGGAGTTCATAAAATCGAGGACTGGCTTGAGGTTGGAAAGCTTCTCACTGGAATGGAGTCCAGCCTAAACTGGTGGATTGGGGACTGGCTGGTTTTCGGAGAACACACCTACGGACAAAAATACTCTCAGGCGGAAAGCGTCACAAAGCATCGTCAGGACTACCTCAAGGCGTGTAATTTTGTTTCATCCAAAGTTCCAGCGGAGAATCGCATTCAAGGGCTTTCTTGGTCGCACCATCGAGAGGTGGCCGCACTTTCAGTCTCAGAGCAAAAGCGATGGCTGACGAAGGCACTGGACAATGAGTGGACTGTTTCTGAGCTTCGGATTCACATGCGTAAAACCTTGGCGGAGTACTCGGAGGAAACAGATTCACCCTCCAAGTCTTTCAATCTTGTTTCATGGTCGCAGGAGGGAATTCGCTGGCTGAAGCAGGAAACTCGAAAAACACCCATCGAGGAGTGGTCGGACGAACGGAGAGAGCTTATCAAAAAGGATCTGGAACCCATTGTCGAGATTTATAAAAAGCTATAAGGTATTTCCATACGCAACAGCGGAGGGAGAGTGGAGTCTATACATCGAAACACCATGGTCAGTCGGGCCTCTCGGCCCAAGATTTTATTTTGGTGGAAAAGCACCAGACGGAGGCTTCGAATTTTCAGACAAAAAGGTAGCTCAAGGAGAGGCTGACAGGTGGGTAGAATATTTTCAGGAAAGGGCAAAGGAAAAAAAACTAAAGCAGTAGGGCTTCGCCATGCCTCAAAAAAACGCTCTTCCGAGCTTCGGGAGTACAGCCGTCGCAGAAAGATTTTTCTTGCACACAACCCCAAGTGCTATGTATGTACCAATCGTGCAACCGAGATTCACCACACACTGGGGCGAGTTCACTCCATGCTCAATAAAGAGGAACACTGGATTCAACTTTGCTCTGGATGCCACCACAAGGCGCACATGGACAGAAGGTGGGCATGCTCCAATGGCCTTCTGCCAAAGCCTCCATGGCTGATTGCGGAGGAGCTTCGTGAGCAGTAATATGTGTGCAGTTTGCGACTCCGAATACACCGCAGAAGGCTCGGAGATTTGCCCTGACTGCAAAGACCATGTGAAGGCTGGAGAGGTTCATTTCATCGAGATCGAAAACGGATCAGAGCAAGAGCCAGTTCGCACAGGAAGGACTTGGCAGGTCAAGAAAAACCTAGTGGAAACAACAATTATGGAGCCAATGCGCTCGATTATCCTTGCGATGGGATTTACCTATGTGACCGAGGAAATGGCAAAAACGCTCGAACTTGAATGACCACAAGCATCTGGTTCAACCACAATGGAAAACGATACTTTGCAAAAATGGCCTGCCAAAACGGATCGGCAAAAGTCCTCGAGGCAAAAACAGAGGAAGGCCAGCAGGTTGACCCGCAGTATCTCCAGCCGTTTGCAATCAAAGCCCACAAAAGGATCAATCATTGGGGAGAAATTGAGAAAGGAAATGAACAAAATGAGGCATGAAAAAGCACAGAAAGAAAAAGCAATTAAAAAAGCAGTACAGAGAACTAAAAAAGGAGAAAAAGCATGGAAAACCCCAAGCCTCGAAATGGGCTGGAAAGATTGGGGCATCAGGGTCGTCCCCAAGGCTTCTGCGAAAAGTCTCCCAGCTATCAAGATTCTCGCAGAACGAAGGGTGACGATGGTGGAGCTTGATCTGGATGTGCCAGATAAAATTCATGAAGACATGCTGGCGTATGCGGCAGACTATATTGTATCGGATAAAAAAGCCCTGTTTAACTGGGCATTCAACAAGGCCTTGGAAAATTTTGTTAATTTGAAGGGGAAAAAATGATGGAAATTATTCATCTCGGTGCGAGCATAGGGCTTGGCATCGGAATCGGACTTATCATCGTCGGATGTGCTGGAATTGCCATTCTTGGTGCTGCCGTTTATGCGCTTGCCATCATAGATTGGTTTAAAAAATGAATGACCCCCTTGTTATTTTTCTTGGAATGTTCGCTTTGGCCTGCGCCCTTTGCTCGATGATAAAAAAATGAACGAGCCGTTTATTGAGGAAAAAAAGATTCACCTAGATGATAGGGGAATGTTATATGAGGTCACTCGCAAGTCACAGACAGGAAAGATTGCCCAAGTTTACATCACGAGTTGCGCCCCTGATGTTGTTAAGGCGTGGCACATGCATGAAAGGCAGGTTGACAGGTTTTTTGTTATCAAAGGCGCATTACTCGTCGCCGTCTATTGCCCAGAACGCCAGCATCTCTGGAGGTTCATTCTTCATGAAAACCACAAGCAAACGCTCACCATCCCGACAGGCCTCTGGCACGGCTTCTCGGCAATTTGGGGGACATACGCAGAGGTTCTTAACTGCGTCTCGGAGGAGTATAATGGTATGGATGAGCATCGCCTTCCTGTGGATCATTTTGCCTGCAACTGGAAACCTGAAAGCAGATGAAAAGCTATTCCTCTGCCCAGAAAAAAAGCCAGTAAAGGTTCGTCTCACAACCTATCACCGCTACGAGGATTACTGGACAAGCAGGCTAAAATCTTCCTCTGGATACACACTTCGCGAGGGAGTGTCTGTGGCGGCAGATCCCAAAATATTTCCCTATGGAACCAAAATCTACATCGAGGGAGTGGGGATTCGAAAAGTTCACGACACAGGCACAGCAGTCATCAGCAAAAAAGCATCGAGAGGGAAGCTACCAATCGTGGATATTTTCTTTCTCAAAAAGTCATCTGCGGAACGCTTCGCAAATTCCCATCGCTACGCTCGTGTTTGGATCGTAAAAAACGACTCCTGAAAACCCTCCTGAACGGAGGCAAGGCATAAGTCACTCATATAGTGCGAAATACTCTTGTAAAAAAATCTTGCCAACCCGCTTGGGATGAGGCATAATGACTCCATGATAAAAACAACCGAAAGCAAAAAGCGCAAAGTTAACCTCTCGATGTTTCTCACCTCCGAGCAAGTTCGCCTCCTCGGTGATCTGACCTATAAGTTCAATGATCGCCTGACTGCCGAGGATACCAAGGTCGTGCAAAAGCTTCGCAAGGCCATCGGTGAGTACAAATTCAAGTCCGACTACGGAACCAAAACGATGGTCGAGGCTCGCAGGATTCAGTCCCAGAATGCAGTGGCTTGGGCTTGTAACCCCAACAGCGAAACCTACCTGTCTAGCTAAACCAACAACTAAAAAGGAGAAACCAACCATGCAAGCAATTGACCCACTCATCCAAACCATGGCAGACCGCAACACGCTCCACAACGAGGTGATTCGCCTTCGGGCAATCTTCGGGAGCTTCAAGGAAAATCTTGAGAGCTACCTCCAAATCACCCAGCGTTCACTCGATACCCAAATCGAAATGTTTAATCGGGGTCATCGTGGTGGAACTAGGGCTGTCGAAGACCAAGCCCAGATCAAGGCTATCGAACACCTGCGGGACTGCCTTAACCGCCTCGAGGAATCAACCCGATAACCAAAGGAGAAAACATGAACAAATCAAACGAAGCAATCTTCACATTTGTTGACGACAAGAAGGGCGGAGGAATGGTTGTCGAGTGTAGCCTGTGCCAAGGGCATTTTGATACCCCAAGTGGCATTGTAACCGAGGCAACCTGCCCTCACTGCAATCAAGAAGTTCACTACCCAGAGTATGCCTCTTGGTAGAAAGGAGAAAACCATGACCTACGACGAAACACTAATGCTCATCTCAAGGCTAACCAAGAATCCAAACATAGATCAAATTCGGGCAAGGCTTGACGCTATCGAGCAAGCCATCGAAACAAACTGGGATGGCTCTGGCCTTTCCTATGCAACCTATCAAAAATACCATGGGAAGGATTCCAAATGAACCAAGTAAAGGCACGGATGAACAATGCGTCTGGAATGTCAGTGGAGTTTCCTCCGAGCGAGGAGCCAAGGGATGTGACTCCCCTTATAGCCTCGAAGCTGGATGAGCTTCACCTGCAAATTGTGGCAAAGGATACCATCATCAAGGTCTTGCAGGAGGCTCTGCTGACCATGCGAAATGAAGTGTGCAATCGCAATCAGTATTGTTTTTGGAAAAAGCAGGTTGATATGGCAGACACGGCACTCGCAATCTCAAACGGAAAAATCCCATAACCAAAGGAGAACCACATGAAAAAACAAAAACAACAGAGGCAAACAAGTGATGTGGGCGAAAGGCTTCTATCGCTTACGGCAAAAACAATGGCATTGGCTGGCTCCCTGCCAGACGACAAGGTTGGGGGCAAGGTCGCTGACGAACTTGCCTTGCTTGCGATGTTGGCCTACCGAAACCACGGACTTGCGGAAGGCTCCCCATCTGCACAGGAGTTTGCAGACAGGTTTCGGGATGTGCTGAAAAATCTTCGGGAGATTCGCAGAGTCCTGCACCTCGTGGAGAAAGTTGGATTTCCCTGCGATGGGCAGTCCCTTCGTGAATTGCTTGAAGAGACGGATATCGTAATCCGCATTTTCTTTTCAAGCATTCGCACCTTGGAGGCAAAGCAACTATGACCAAGGAGAAAATGGAAAAGGAGGACATTGTGATGGTTGGCATCGAAAGCCTGTTCTCTGGCGAGGTTGCGACTGGATACATGAGCGCACACCTTGTCGGAAAACTGAACAAGGCATTTCAGAATGAGCGTGGAAGCACGGACACGATTTTCACCATCGTGGTAAAAAAATCTTGCCAAGCGGAACGGCAAAAGGCATAAGGAGGAATCGTCGTGATAATCAAGAAAAACAAAGTTCGGGAATATGCACTTCAGCTTGCTGGGGCATCAAGGAGCCACAAGTTTACACGAGTTTCGCAGGGCTTCATGAATGATGTTGAGTATCGAACAAGGCAAGCCATCAGCCAGTTTGTGGGAGCGCACCCAAGCAAGGGAAAAACGCTTCGGGGGGCAAGGGAATGAACATCTTTGCCGTTGACCTAGACCCAAAGTTTGCGGCCTACAGCCTTTGTGACCAGCACATCGTAAAAATGCCTCTCGAAACAGCGCAGATGCTGTCCACAAATCTATCCCTTTGGGGCTTAGATCATGAATACAAACCATGTTTTCACAACCACCCATGCACCATCTGGGCTAGGCAGAGTTACCTGAACTTCATGTGGCTTTGGTATCACGGAGCGTCTCTTTGCTACACATATACACTCAGGTATAAAAAGGTTCACAAGTGCGAAGAAATCATCAGGAATGCCCTAAAATCGCTCCAGAATGGGCTTAAAAAGGGGCTTGTAGAGTTTCCAGCCAAGGGGCTAACTCCGTTTGCCCAAGCCATGCCAGAGGAGTTCAAGCAGGAGAACGCAGTTGAGGCATACAGGAGCTACTATAAGGGAGCCAAGCTATCCTTTGCACGATGGAAGTACGGAGGGAGGCCAGCATGGGCGAAATAGAAAAAGGCTATACCATGAGGGCAATAACATTAAGGGAAATGTTTAACGAAAGCCAGCTTCACGAGCTTTTAAGATGCGTTTCGGCTGGCGTAGGTGGTGACTGGAACCATGCCAAGGAGTTCTTGAAAAGAAAGGACATTGAACAGCATCTATTGGATCAAAATATACTGCCAGAATACCTTTTAAGGTTTCTTCAGTATAAAGCTTCTGAAGAACAAACTATCCAAGCTGGAGGCAGAAATTGAAGCTAGATGAAAAAATACTGAAGGAGCTTGAGGGATTCAAGTTCCCATGGTTTTCAGACATAGAAGTTCGTGCGCTGAAAATTCGTGACATACACCCAGAATCCTTTGGGGTTTACGACAGCGAGGGAAATCACATCATAAAGATTTTTCTCCGTGGTGTAAGTGATTTTGAAATCGCAGAAACGAAAAAACTCGCACAGCTAGTCGTTGACTTGGCTCGCTATGCACACACCGCATCGAAGGCATACGCTGATCTGGCTTCAGTCGTGTCGGATGCAATTATGGAGGTTAAGACAAATGATAATGATGATGGACGCACCTGCAATCTGCCAACAAGAACAATCGCACGACTCAAGTCAACGCTTCTTAACTCAGAACTTGAAAGCGAAAATAAAGAGGGAGCTGGCGCAGTTCTGCAGTGAAAAGCCATTCATCGCACAAGCCTATCGCATGAGCATCCCACCTACCGTAGAAAGAGCCAGTTTCAAGGATGCCTCAGCAGAAATTCTGCATGCTGGCCTGACCCAAATGCGTGAAAAGAATGAGGAGCTATTTCTGCGCGTGGTTCATCTTGAGGCGCAGAACAAAAGAATGAAAGAGCAGTTGAAACTACTGGTCGAGGTTGAGGGAGAGGTTGCAAAAAGGGCTCAGAAGGCACTTGAGATGGAGGGCTTGGCGTGAGGGAAGGCTCGAAGGTTCTCTGCATTAACGACGAGTGGCCGAAGGACATTCACAAATACTACACAGACCTTCCAGTAAAAAACCAAAGCTACACCATTCGTACTATTGAAATAGGAATTGGCTGGGATGGCGTGGCTGGAGAGGTTGCTGTCACACTGCGAGAGGTGGTGAATCCAGTTTCAAAAACACCACCACACAGGGAAAGGGGATTCCGACAGGACAGATTTGTGGAACTTGAACCACCCAAAAAAGAGGAACGGATGCAGGAACTGGAGCAAATGGCCTAAACTCCAATCGAGATTCCCATGAGCTACAATGCAAGTCGAAAAGAGTTTGTCGAGTTCTGTAAGACAGCAGAACACCCAGTCGCACGGATAGGCGACCTTCCCATGGAAATGCGAAAAGCAGTTATCGAGGTCGCAAAAAAGTCAATGAAACGAGAAGGCAAAAAGCTTCACGAGTCCCTGCCATTTGTGGCAATTTTTAGAGACGAGAAAAAAGACAGAAAGCTGGCAGTTTTAATCGAAAAGGAAAGCGAGATAACATGAGGGGAATGTCTGAGTCCATTACAAAATTCCAAAGCGCACTATGGGCAATGCGAGTAAGGCACGGAGTTCGCAAGGCAAGAATCAATAGAATTCGCGACCATAGGAGAAATTCTGCACGAGCCAAGCATGACTCAAAAGATAGGCCAGATTGCTGTCATGCGCTGGTTGATAAAGATGGAAAGGCCTACATGTACATGATGATGACGCATGATGAGGCGAAAGAAAGAAGCAAAACAGCAACTTTGATCGGACTTCGCTGGACTCTTTGCGAGGCTCCGACTGGAGCAAAGATAAAAAGCAAATGACCCTCGTGATTGCAATCATGCTGGCACTTCACTTCGACTATCCTTGGTGGGGATACATCATGCTTTCTTTGGCTTGGCTGGTTACGAACATTTTCTCCCCAAGATGATAATTTTGGAGCTTTTAAAGGCAGTTTTGGAGCTCTTGGAACTTATTGGAAAATGCGTTTTCATAACTATTGGGATTATGGCCATTTATGGTTGCCTTGTGGATTTCTGGGACAAAAGGAAAAAGTAAAATGCGAGAAGTTCTTCGCTGTTCTGTTCAGGTGGATGAGATTTTGAGAAAGGCTTGTGAGCCTTTTGACTACCCCTTCGAGGGCGAAAGCACCTTTGAAATTCCATGCTCAGAGCTTCCAAAAAGAAATGGGGAGTGGGCGATTGGAGTTATTGTCGGGCCATCTGGCAGTGGAAAAACACAGATGCTTAAAAAGTTCTACGGGATAAGCCAAGAGCCAGAATGGAACCCAAAGCTTGCTTGCGTGAGCCACTTCAAGAGCCATGAAGATGCCATTGAAAGACTTTCCGCTGTTGGCCTGAACAGCGTTCCCTCTTGGTGTAAGCCCTATCATGTGCTTTCCAATGGGGAGCAGTTTCGAGCGAGAATGGCGAGAATGATCGAAAGCAACACAGCCTTTGATGAATTCAAAAGCGTCGTGGACAGGTCAGTTGCCAAAAGTTGCTCAAACTCTCTGAAAAGACACATCGATAAAAACAGCCTCAAGGGAATTGTTTTCTCAACATGTCATTACGACATTCTGGAGTGGCTTCGTCCAGACTGGGCATTTGATACCCTTACAAGGGGAATGATGCCAAGGGGGTCACTTCAATGTAGGCCCGAAATCCCAATTACTATTGTTCCCTGCGAGCGAGACTGGTGGGACATCTTCAAAAACCATCATTATATGACAGCTACACTAAATAGCTCAAGCAGGTGCTTCCTTGCATATTGGGGGGATATGCTGGTTGGCTTCGCATCTGTTCTTTCTTTTCCAAGCGGAACTGTAAAAAACGCATGGCGTGGGCATAGAACTGTGATTCTTCCAGACTACCAAGGCCTCGGAATAGGGGTTCGACTAAGCGATGCAGTGGCGCAGATGTTTGTAGATATGGGATGTAGGTATTACTCGAAAACCATGCACCCTCGAATGGGAGAATACAGAAACAGAAGCAAAAAATGGAGGCCAACAGCGCACAACATGAAGGACAGAAAAGAGGAATCGAGGCCACGCATGAAGTCCATGGAAAAAACCTTTCGATCTGGAAAAATGTGCTACTGCCATGAGTATATAGGATGAACTGCACAATCTGGAGAACAAAAGAAAACAGGTGGATGCTTGTTGGGGCAAGCATGACAGAGGGTGGGTATATCTCAGTTTCTGGCGTGTGGGGAATTATCACAAGGTCAAGGGAATCCATTCCGCCTGTGTTTGAGGACGAATCTTCTGGAAGGTATTTTTACATGTCAGAAAAGGGAAAGAACTGGCCTCTTTTCACAGCCCTATGCCCAGACTTAAAAAAGCTCCAGTTTTGGGATGAGAACAAGGTAAGGGCTGGAACCTACAAGCAGGAGTGGTACTTGTTCTCGCAAGGCCTGCTTTACAGCCCATTTGCAGAGCGAATTGGGGCACTTGAAGGGGCTGGACTGAAGGAGGTTGATCCATTGGACAAAGACGACATAGCCATTTTCCCACCAGACTACAGGGGAAAGACCTACCTATATGGAACATTGGTATTGTCCCTGCCAATGCCCAAACAACTACAATGGGACTTCAAGGAGCTATGTGACAAGGAGAGCAAACATGAATAATGAAGCAATGCAGGTAATTGGCGAAAGACTGAACATCATGGAGTCAAACATACAAAGACTATCCAGTGCAGTAGAGCGCATCGCCACAAACCTTGCGACAGGCAACAATGGGGGAGGGGGGAGGGGAGATGGGGGTAAGTTCCTTTCAATTGATGAGCAGGCAGAAATGTTCCTTGCAAACAAGATTGCACCAGAAGCACTTGCACTAATCAGAACAGGAAAGAGGGATGAATCCACCAGCAGGCTAAGAGCAGAAGTAATATGCGAGCTTTACAGGAAAGGTCTATCAGCCAACAGGATAGCACATGTTCTTAACAAAGACCACAACTGCATCTTCTATCACTTGGCAATGAATGACATGGTAAGCCCAAAGAATCACAAGCAGGTAAAGCATCGCATCGCCACAAGAAATGCACGCATGAAAAAAAAGCAAAGACTTGCCATGATAAGCCAAGGTAACTTTTAACTGAGTACAATGCGTCAGGTTGGCGAAGCCT
>Ga0214923_10008800_pt1 | contig 10644 bp, 10 predicted proteins | sample LL1510_MetaG_FD_177993 | JGI IMG/M metagenome (GOLD analysis project Ga0214923, IMG submission 177993) | Freshwater microbial communities from Lake Lanier, Atlanta, Georgia, United States - LL-1510 | ecosystem: Environmental > Aquatic > Freshwater > Lake | place: USA: Georgia | collected...
TGGTTTCGCCGATGAAGGTGGCGACGAACTGGGTCTTGGGCTTGTAGTAGAGATCGTCGACGGTGCCGAGCTGCTCGATCTTGCCCTTGTTCATCAGGGCGATCCGGTCGGACATGACGAGGGCCTCTTCCTGGTCGTGGGTGACGAAAACAAACGTGATGCCGAGCTTGGTCTGCAGGTTCTTCAGCTCGATCTGCATGTTCTGGCGGAGTTTGGCGTCGAGGGCGGAGAGGGGCTCGTCGAGGAGGAGGACCTTGGGCCGGCAGACGAGGGCGCGGGCGAGGGCCACGCGCTGGCGCTGGCCGCCGGAAAGCTGGTCGGGCTTCCGCGATTCCAGACCGGAAAGGGAGACGAGATCGAGGGCCTCGAGCATCCGGCGTTTGCGTTCCGAGGCCTCGACCTTCTGCATCTCAAGGCCGAACTCGATATTGTCCCCGACGGTGAGGTGGGGGAAGAGGGCGTAGCTCTGGAACACCTGGTTCACGTTGCGGCGATAGGGCGGAAGGCCGGTGACATCCTGGCCGTCGATGAAGACCTGGCCGGTGGTCGGAGTATCGAGCCCGGAGATCATGCGCAGGGCGGTGGTCTTGCCGCAGCCGGAAGGCCCGAGGAGGGTGAGGAACTCGCCGCCCTGGATCTCGAGGCTCACGTGGTCGAGCGCGCGGAAGATGGGGTCCTGGCCGGGCTTGGGGGACGGATGCGGGAAGCTTTTGCAGACGTCCCGGAGCTCGACCATCGCGCTCATCGATAAGACAGACTCTACTCCTTTTTAGACCTTGAGAAGCTCGGCTTCCTTGCCGGCCACCAGGGCGTCGATCTTGCCAACATACTGATCCGTGATTTTTTGAACTTCCTTCTCGCCAGAGGAGAGCTCGTCCTCGGTGATCTTGCCGTCCTTCTGTTCCTTTTTCAGGGCCTCGAGACCGTGCCGGCGTTCGTGCCGGATGGCGACGCGCCCGTCTTCGGCCAGCTTGCCGATCAGCTTGATGAGGTCGCGGCGGCGTTCCTCGGAGAGCTGTGGAATCGGCAGGCGGATGAGTTTTCCGTCCACCTGCGGGGTGATGCCGAGCTGGGATTCCTCCAGGGCCTTGCGGACGGGATCCACGTTGGCCGCATCCCATGGCTGGACAAGGAGAAGACGGGGTTCTGGCGCGGTGATCCCGGCCAGTTCTTTGAGCCGCATCGAGGTGCCATAGGCGTCGACCCGCAGGTTTTCGACCAACTGGGGCGAAGCTTTGCCCGTGCGGACGCCGTGGAAATCCTCCTCCACCTTGCGGAGGGTTTTCTCCATTTTCTCCTCGGTCTCGAGAAGGATGTCGTCGGCAGGCATGGGGGTGACGCGGAACAGGATCGCGGAAGGCGACCTCGGACCGGATTACTCCTTGGACTTGCCTTCGCCGGGACGGTACTCCTCCTCGGCCTTTTCAAAGGCGGCTTCCATCCCCCCGAGGAAGTCGGTGCCCTTGGAGGAGTCCTCCATGGCCGTGCGCTCCCGCTCGAACTCCGCGTCGGAGTAAGAGGCGGCCTTGATGGAGAGACCGATGCGGCGCTCCGCCTTGTTCAGGCGGATGACGCGAGCCTCGATTTCCTGGCCGGGCTTGAGGACATCCTTCACCTTGGCGACGCGCTCCTCGGAGATCTGGGAGATGTGGACGAGGCCATCGAGATCGCCCTCCAACGCGATGAATGCGCCGAAACTGGCGACCTTGCTGACGGCGCCCTTGACCTTCTGGCCGATCTTGAAGCGTTCCTCGACGGTCTTCCAGGGATCCTCGGCGAGTTGTTTCAGGCCGAGAGAGATCCGCTGGTTGGCTTTGTCGATGCCCAGCACCTGCGCTTCCACGGTATCGCCCTTTTTGACGACTTCCGAGGCATGGGCCGGCTTGCGCGTCCAGGACATGTCGGAGACGTGAATCATGCCGTCGATGCCCTCCTCCAACTCGACAAAAGCTCCGTAGGCCGTGGTGTTGCGGACCACGCCCTTGACCGGGCGACCCACCGGGTAACGGAGGTGGATTTCGTCCCAAGGATTGGGCTCAAGGTGGCGAACGGAGAGGGAGAGTTTCTGCTCTTCCTTGCTGACGCTGATGACGATCGCCTCAATCTCCTGGCCTTCCTGGAGCACATCGCTGGGCCGGGCAATGCGCCGGGTCCAGGACAACTCCGAGACGTGGACGAGGCCCTCGACGCCGGGCTCGAGTTGCACAAAAGCACCGTAGGGGACGAGGCTGGTGATCTTGCCGCGAACCTTGAGGTTGACCGGATACTTCTCCGCGATCTTGTCCCAAGGATTTTCGCTGAGTTGCTTGAGACCAAGGGAGACGCGGAGGCGCTCCTTATCGATCTCGAGGACAAGAACCTGGAGCTCCTGGCCAACCTGCAGGAGGTCGGACGGGTGGGCGAGGCGGCCCCAAGTCATGTCGGTGACGTGGAGGAGGCCGTCGAGGCCGTCGAGGTCGAGGAAGGCGCCGAATTCGGTGAGGTTCTTGACGCGGCCCTTCACCTTGGCGCCCTTTTCGAGGTGGGAGAGGAGCTTGGCCCGCTTCTCGTTGCGCTCTTCCTCGATGAGCTCGCGGCGGGAGAGGACGACGTTCTTGCGGTCCTCGTTCAGTTTGACGATACGGCACTCGATCTCCTGGCCGACGAACTCGCGGAGGTTCTTCGGCGGGTTGATGTCGATCTGGGAGGAGGGAAGAAAGGCCTCCACGCCAACGTCGACGGTCAGCCCGCCCTTGACCACGCCCTTGACGATGCCTTTGACCGTCTGGTTGCCTTCGCTGAGTTTGACGATCTTTTCCCAGTTCTGTTTCTGGGCGGCCTTTTGGCGGGAGAGAACCACGAGGCCGTCCTCGTTTTCGAGACGTTCGAGAAGAACCTCGATCTCGCGGCCGATGGAGAGGTCGTCGGCCGGGCTAAATTCGTCGACGTCGATGGCACCTTCGGACTTGTATCCGATGTCGACCATCACCTCGCGGGGACGGCGTTCAATGATGCGACCCCGGACGATGGATCCTTCACGGAAATTCTGCATCGACTGGGAAAGAAGAGTTTCGAAATTGGTCATATGGGTGGATTTTTCTTGGTTGGGTCCGGGGGCTGGGAAGCGGCTCCGGGTTCGGGGCGGCTCCTCGGCCGCCGGTTTCTGCTATGCGGTTAAGGGTTCAATCTCATGTCCCCCGGAAAGCTCCGGGTGGGAAGACACAAGAGGGAAATCCTATCCCACGAGGCGGGGCGGGCAAGCCTGAGATGGGGGAGCTTGCGAAGGTGTTCGAGGCCCGATGGCCAGCTGCGCCGGGGGTGGAAGACCCCTGGGGGAACTCCAAAGCAGCCCGTTGGATGGCTCCGGCCGGTCAGGCGGTGGTTCGGGCTGGCCTGTTGGCCTGGAGGGGGCTTCAGGAGGATCGAAAGGTCCCACCCAGAAAGCGGGCGATCCTGGTGATCGGGGTGGAGGGGACCTGGCCGGAATGGTTAAAGGGGAAAAGCCCGGGGGACGTGGCAAAACAGTGGAGATCCAAGCCCCCGCTTTGGCTGCTGGAGTGTTTGCCGAATCTTCCGGCGGCGCAGTTGGCGATCGAGGTGGGTGTGCAAGGTCCGGTGGAAAGCCGGCGAGGCCGGGCGGAGGACGCCGCCGACGTCCAACGGACTTTAAAACGGTGGAACGGGCGAGGTATCTGGCAAACTTTGGTGGTGAGGCTGAACGGGGAAGTAGCGCAGGCAGAGGTTTGGTCGCGATGAAGACGGCTGGGGAGTTCCGGGACGTCGTTCGCAAGGCGGTGGCTGACACCTTGCGGCGCAAAGATCCGGTGTTGGATGGCCAGCGACTGATGGCGGATCTTGGAGCCGAAAGCATCGACCGGATTGACCTGGTGTTTCGTTTGGAAGAGGCCGTGCAAAAAGCCCTGGATGAGAAAGTTCTCTTTGCGGAGCCGGAACCGACGGTGGTGGACTTGGCGGAACGGCTGCAACGGATGGTGGAGGGAAAATGAAACAGAGGGTGGTTGTGACCGGAGTTGGTGCGGTGACCGGATACGGAATCGGAACGGATGCGCTGTGGACGGGGCTGCTTTCGGGGCGGAGCGCTCTTCGTGCGGTGAAATGGGCGGGTTGGGAGTCGGCCCCGGTGCAGGTGGCCGCGCCGGTGCCGGAAGAAATCTCCGGAAGCGGATGGAGAAATCTGCAGATGGCCCGGATCGCCTTGCGGGAAGCCCTGGGGGTGGAACGGCCGAACGGGGAGGGCGGTCTGGCGGCGGCAATCGGCTGGCCGGGGCCGGAGAAGAATGAGGGTGAAGATTCGTTGGACATTTTCAGCCGGGAATTTTCGCTGACGGGTCCGCAGGTGGAGAGTCTCGCAGCGTGTGCGGCCTCCACGCAGGTGATGGGAGAGGCGTTTCGCCTGATCCGCGATGGCGAGGCCGACTGGATGGTGGCAGGCGGGGCGGATGGGAGGGTTCATCCCGGAGGTCTGTTGGGCTACGACCGCTTGGGCGCGCTGGCGCGGGGGTTCCGGGACCGGCCGGCGGAGGCGTGCCGGCCGTTTGGGAGGGAGCCGGGTGGATTCGTGGTAGGCGAAGGGGCAGCGTTCCTGGTTTTGGAGGAAAAAAGTCTGGCGGAGAAACGCGGCGCAAAAATCCACGCGGAGATCTGCGGGGCGGCGGAGGGTTGCGACGCTTTTCGGATTACGGATCCAGGCGAGGATGGAGTGGAGGCGGCATTTTGCATCGAGTCCTGTCTGAAAGACGCGGGGGCGGGGGCTGGGGAGGTGGATGCGGTGATCTGTCACGGAACGGGGACCCCGGCGAACGACCGAGCGGAGGCAAAGGCGTTGCGGCAGGTCTTTGGCGAACGGCAGCCTTGGGCGAACGCGCCGAAGTCCAGAATCGGCCACCTTTCCATGGCGTGCGGGGCGGTGGAGTCCGTGATCGCGGTGTTGTCCCTGCGGGAGGACTTTTTTCCATCCACGATTTCCGGGTCTGGAATGCAGGATCCGGAATGCGTAGTTCGGATGGCCCCTGCGCCAGGGGTGAAGAAAATAGGGTCGGTACTGAAACCTTCGTTTGGTTTCGGCGGGCAGAACGCCTGTCTTTTGTTTCGTCGGGGCTGAGGCTTTGCGGTTGGATTCCCCCAAGGGGTAAGATATTTTTTCCCACCATGCCGACCTACGAGTACGTCTGTGAAAAGTGCGGGGCACATCTGGATATTTTTCAGTCAATGAAGGACGCCGCGTTGAAGACCTGTCCGAAGGACAAGTGTCCGCAAAAGGTGTGGGGCAAGGGCAAGATCCAGCGGCAACTGGGCACCGGGGCCGGATTCCTTTTTAAGGGCAGCGGCTTTTACATCACGGATTATCGGAGTGCCGGCTACAAGAAGGCGGCGAAGGAGGCGGGCGGGGGAGGGGGGGAGAAGAAGTCGTCCGACGCTTCCGGGGGTGGAAAGAGCAAAGGCGGAGAGGGCAAGTCGTCCAAATCGTCGTGACCCTGCGGGGTGTGGGATTCGTCTTGGTCTTCTGCGGGTGGGGGTGTGCCGCCTGGGCGGCGACGGGCACGGCCAAGGGGAAATCGATAAGTGTACGGATCGATTCAGAAGATCAGTTTCAGGCGGCCCAAGTGGCGTTGGCCACGGCCGCGGCGGCGGATCTGTTCGACGACTTGACCCAGACGCAGTTGTCGAAACCGATCGAGATTCGGGGGAGGCTGGTGGCCGGCGGGCCGGTTTCCCCGGAAGCGAAGTGGGAGGCGGCCCGGAGAGTGAAGTTGGAGGCCGATCCGGGGACGGAGGATTTTGCGGCATCCTGGGTTTCCGCGGTGGTGATGGCGAGGATTGCGTCGGCGACGGGAAGCCGGGAGGGGCCGGGCTCCTATCGGTGGCTGGCGGAGGGTTGCACCGGAAAGGCGACCCCGGGGGAAGAGGGGATGTGGGACCGGGTGGCGACGCGGGCGGCGGATCTGGAGGAGTCGTCGCTGAAGAAAATCCAAGCGTGGCCCCTGGAGGGATCGTTGGGGGCGGACCGGGTGACGCGAGGATTGCGGCGGCTGCTGGCGGCCCGGCTGGTTTCCCGGGCAGTGGCGACGGAGAACCGGATCAGGCTGCAGGAGTGGGTGGCGGTGGGATGTCCTGGAAATTTCTGGCCGGAAAGCGCGGACGTGGACGGGGCCTGGCGGCGGAGTTTGGGTCAGCCCGACCTGCGGACCGGGACTTCTCCCCTTGCCCCTGAGCAAACGGCGCGGAGGTTGCGCGAACTGGCCGTGGAGTTGGCCCGGAGCGGGGTGCGGGGTAACCCCCAGGCCAACCAGATCGGGGTGGAGTTAATGAAGCTGGAGGCCACGGCGGATCCTTTTCTCCGCCCGGCGATCTTCCGCTATCGTCAGGCCATGATGCTCGGGGAGGAGAATGGAAAGAATGAGAGGGAGGCGGCTTTGCGCGACGCGGATCAGGCGGTGGAGCGCTGGCGCCGCTGGCGGGTGCAGGCGGACAAACTGTTGGACTGGTATGAGCTGAATGATCCGGATATGCGGCTGGGACCCGCCTTGCGTCAGTGGGAGGAAAATCTCCCGAAACCGTTCAAAGGAGGGCGACCGACGGGATTCGAACCCGCGACAGCCAGAACCACAATCTGGAGTTCTACCAACTGAACTACGGCCGCCATCAATGAGTCCTGACAAGATACCCGCCCCTTGGGGGGGAGCCAAGCCTGCCGGCACCCCGGTGATCGCGATCACCGGAACGATGGCGGCGGGCAAAAGCACCCTGGGTAAGATCCTCGCGGAGAAAGGCTGGAAGGTGATCGATGCGGACGAGATCGTCCACCGGCTCTACCGGCAGGGGGCAGAGGGCTACCGGAAACTGGTTGACGCGCTGGGGAGCTCGATTTTATCTTCTTCAAAAGACTTGGACCGCGGGTTGTTGGCCGCGGCGATGATCCGGGATTCTTCCGTAACCGCCACCGTCAACCGCCTGATCCATCCGATCGTTCGCGAGACCTGGATTGCCGAAGTCGGCGAATCGCTTCGCCGCTCTCCCCACCAGCCCGTCGCCGTGGTGATCCCACTGCTCTACGAGGCCGGGGTGGAGGAACCCTTCGACCTCCGGGTGATGGTCGGTTGCCGGGCCTCAGTGTCCCGGCAACGACTGCTGGCAAGGGGTCTGACGCCGGCGGCGGCGGACTTCTGGATCGCCCAGCAATGGACGGCCGAAGCGAAAGCCAAAGCCAGTGACCGGGTCTTGTGGAATGAAGGAAGCCTGGAGCTCCTGCGGGACCAGGCGGAACTGCTGGTGAACCCCGGGCGGGGTTAACCGGCTTCCGCCCCGGCACGGGGCGACGGCACGAGAGGACAACAATATGAACGGTGAAGGACCAGAATCCCAAGGACAGGGCAACCAGGACTACGGACCGCGCGGCGGCGACTACGGTCCCCGCAACGACTACGGTCGGCAGCGCTTTTTCCGGCGCCGAGGGGGGGGCCGGGGTCGCGATCGTCGCGGCTACGGCGGTGGGGGTGGGGGTGGATATCGCGACGATTATGACTATCGCCGGATGCCGGAGGAGGGCGGTACGGATGGTGGCGGGGAAGGTGGTGCGCCTGAGGCACCCCGTCCGACCGGCCCGCTCATGCGGTTGGATGATCTGCAGAATATGTCCTTTGCGGACCTGGCCGAGAAAGCCACAGAAATCGGCGTGGAAAATCCCGGTGGCTTGCGCAAGTACGAGCTGATTTTCGAAATTCTGCGGCGCCATGCGATGAACAACGGCCGCGTGGCCGGGGAGGGCATCCTGGAAATCCTGCCCGACCATTACGGCTTTCTGCGTCTGCAGGCGAACAACTATCTGGCGACCCGAGAGGACATCTACGTGCACCCCGGATTGATCCGGAAGTACGGATTGCGCCGGGGAGACCGGGTGGGCGGAGAGATTCGGTCGCCGATCGACAAGGATCACTACTTTGCCCTGGCCACGGTCGACACCGTAGGCGGCGACGATGTGGCGAAACGCAAGCCGCCGATTCATTTCGACAATCTCACCCCGCTTTTCCCGAACCGACGCGTCATCCTGGAGAACGAAAAACTCAAGGACATGGCGATGCGGGCGTTCGACCTGATCAGCCCGGTCGGGTTTGGCCAGCGTGGCCTGATCGTTGCGCCGCCGCGGACCGGAAAAACCGTATTGATGCAGAAGATTGCCAACTCGATCACCGCCAACCATCCCAAGGCCCACCTCATCGTGCTACTCATCGACGAGCGACCGGAGGAGGTGACGGACATGGAGCGTTCCGTCAAGGGTGAGGTGATCAGTTCCACCTTTGACGAGCCGCCCGACCGGCATGTTCACGTGGCCGAGATGGTCATCGAGCGGGCCAAGCGGTTGGCGGAGAAGGGGACGGACGTGGTGATCCTGCTGGACAGCATCACGCGCCTAGCGCGCGCCTACAACACGATGCAGCCGCACAGCGGCAAGATCCTCTCCGGCGGGGTGGACGCCAACGCGCTCCACAAGCCGAAGAGGTTCTTCGGGGCCGCACGGAACATCGAGGAGGGCGGCAGCTTGACAATCATCGCCACGGCGTTGGTCGATACCGGAAGCAAGATGGACGAGGTGATCTTTGAGGAGTTTAAGGGCACCGGGAATATGGAGATTCATCTGGATCGAGCCCTCGTCGACAAGCGGGTCTATCCGGCCGTGAACATCTCCAAGTCCGGCACGCGAAAGGAAGAACTGCTCTATCATGCGGACGAGATGCCCCGGATCCACATCCTGCGCCGGGCCCTCTCCTCGTTGCCCCCGGTGGAGGCGATGGAGTTGTTGCTGGAACGTCTGAAGAAGACCAAGAACAACGTGGAATTCCTTCTGGCGATGAACCTCAAGGAGTAGCGGAACCGCACCGAAAACGACGCGGCGATGAAAGTCTTCGTCACAGGGGGAGCCGGATACATCGGCTCCGTGTGTGTGGAGGAGCTTTTCACTGCCGGCCACGAGGTGGTGGTCTGGGACAACCTCAGCGAGGGCCACAAGGCGGCGGTCCATCCCCGGGCCGTGTTTCTACAGGGGGACTTGTTGGACCGCGACCTGCTGTTGCGGGCCGTGCAGGACCACCGACCGGGTGCCGTGATTCACTTCGCCGGGAAGGCCCTGGTGCCCGAGAGCATGCGGGATCCTTCGGTGTATTATCGCGTCAACGTCAGCGGTGGTCTCAACCTGCTTGACGCCATGGTGGCGGCCGGATGCAAAAAGATCATCTTCTCCTCCACCTGCGCCACCTATGGGTTGCCGGAGCGGGTGCCGATGGACGAGTCCACGCCCCAGAAGCCGATCAATCCGTACGGCCACTCCAAGTTGGTGTTTGAGCAGATCCTGGGCTGGTACGCCCAGATTCACGGCGTGATTCCCACTTGTCTCCGCTACTTCAACGCGGCAGGGGCTTCGGCCGAGCGGGGGGAGCATCACCGGGTGGAGACCCATCTCATCCCCAACGTCCTGTTCGCCGCGATGGGGCAGAAGCCGCAGGTTGAGGTTTTCGGGGAACAGCACGCGACCCCCGACGGGACCTGTATCCGGGATTACATTCACGTAAGGGATCTTGCCTCTGCCCACATCCTGGCCCTGGACCGGGAACAGCCGGGATTTTTCAATGTGGGCACGGGAAACGGCTATTCCGTGCGGCAGGTGGTTGAGGCGGCCCGAAAAATCACCAAAAAGGAAATCCCCGTTCAGGGGCGGCCGGCCCGTGCCGGGGACCCTCCCAAGCTGGTTGCGGCCTCGCAAAAACTGCAGAGGGAGTTAGGCTGGAAACCGGTGCATTCGAGCCTTGAGCAGATCCTTTCCAGCGCCTGGGACTGGCATCAGGCCCACCCCCGGGGCTATGCGGGCTAACTTGCCATGAGCCCGATTCGACGTCCCCGGGCGGTGACGGTTGAACATTTCTTCAACCAGCACGCCTCGCGTCTCCAACTCAAACTGGTCACCGGCCAGGAGGGGATGGATCGGACCATCCGCGAGGGCGCGGTCAACCGGCTCGGCATGGCCCTGACCGGTTTCATGAAGTATTTCGCCTATCAGCGGGTGCAGCTGATCGGAAAAAGCGAGATGGCCTGCCTGAATTCCCTCGATCCGGATGAACGCCCCAAACGAATCCGGGCCATCCTTGAGAGGAAAATCCCCTGCATCGTCTTTAGCCGCAACCTCCGACCCCCTGCGTATGTCGTCAAGGAGGCCAAGGCTGCCAAGGTGCCGGTTTTTATTTCCCCGATCGTGACCCCGCGACTCGTCAACCTGATCACGCTCTGTCTGGAGGAGGATTTTGCCCCCAGCACGAGCGAACATGGCAGCATGGTGGACATTCTCGGGGTCGGGGTGTTGATCCGGGGAGAAAGCGGCATCGGTAAGAGCGAATGCGCGCTGGGTTTGGTGGAGCGGGGGTATTCTCTGGTGGCGGACGACATCACCCGGCTGCGCTTGATTGAAGGGCGGGAGCTGATGGCTACCTCGGCCGAAGTGACCCGGACCTTCATGGAGGTGCGCGGGATCGGGATCATCAACGTTGCTTCCCTCTTCGGGGGAAGGGCCATTCGGACGGAAAAGCGCCTGGATCTAGTGGTGACCCTGATGGAGTGGGAAAAGGTCGGGGAAATCGAGCGCACCGGCCTGGATAAGCA
>Ga0214923_10008801_pt1 | contig 10644 bp, 9 predicted proteins | sample LL1510_MetaG_FD_177993 | JGI IMG/M metagenome (GOLD analysis project Ga0214923, IMG submission 177993) | Freshwater microbial communities from Lake Lanier, Atlanta, Georgia, United States - LL-1510 | ecosystem: Environmental > Aquatic > Freshwater > Lake | place: USA: Georgia | collected 2015-10-15
AAAATATCTGTAAGTCGCAAAGGGAAGAATGCGGGAAAGAATAGCACTTCAGCAAAAGTTTACGAAGGATTCCAGTTGTTATCTCCTGACGGAACGATTTATACAAGGATTGAGTGTTTGACTGATTTTGCAAACGAGCATGGATTGAATATGAAATGTTTGTGGAAGCTTTTAAAGGGTAAGACACCTAGCACAAGAGGGTGGCGATTGTTACCTTTGTAAAATGTTACCTCTCTACTATACATAACTCCAATTACAGTAAACCAAGCTTGATCTATACTTAACTGTATAGAATATGGCTGGCTTTAATCCAAATAAAAAAAAGAAAACTTATTCACTCAATCGTTCTCAGCCTGCAAAAGTTGTTGCAACGATTGTTGATGGAAAAGTTGAATACTTCGACGAAACACTTGCTACGGTTGATAACCCATATTATCAACTTCAACAAGCTGTTAGTCAAGGTATACCTCCACCCCCTCCACCCCCTCCACCAGCACAATATGATGAAAATGTGATTAACTTTTCTGGAACAGATACAGAATCTGTTTCATTCGATTTTACTTTTTTTTCCAATCCTTATTTGACACTGGAAGTTTTACCTGCTGACGGATATGAAAACATAGCCTTTTTTACAAGTAATATAACAACGAATGGGTTTACAGCAAGCCTTTCTGCACCCTTTAATGGTCAAGTAGTTTATAGAGCTTTATATACTTCAGGCTCATTCCCAGTTATTATTTCTCGTTATTTTGTAAGCACTTCATTTTTTTATACAGCTTCTGCTGGGATTCTTCCAGCAAGTTCAGCAGACACATTTATTGCAACATATGCAGCATTGTATGGTGGTCCACCAGACCATATATTCTTTACTCCTTTTGATGATAATAATAATGGGGATGCAGATGTTGCATTGGAAGAAACCGGATCGATGGGAATAATAAGTACAACAGTAACTTTTTCTGCCCCAGTATATAACTCTATACACTATTTTGCAGTGAAGTCATGAGATTTGGAGAGATGATATAATGACATACGATTTTAGAGCAAATCAAGTACGAGTAAACCGAATCATCTCCTCTGGTTCCGTTCCAATTTATGTTTATCCATCAAGTAGCGCAACAAATCTTCAAGGAGGCATAAACTTTTCTACATCTGAAATAGGTACCGATGTTTTTCTTTTTGTCTCTGGTTCTTCGACAGCCATATCTCTTTTCGGTGGAAATGTTGTTTCCTCTGGCTCTATTCAATCATTTGCTGGTTTAACAGGTTCGCTTCATTATATAAATGCTTCCGGCACTCCATACATTGTTGGCGGACCAGATATAAATGTAAACTATAACTCATTAGGTCAATGGGAACTTTCTGGATCAGAAGCTGGATACTTCACATCTCCTAGCAATGGAGTTGTTCAAACAACTGGATCATTTTTTGCTGTTGGTTTGTCTTCTTCTAATGGAGCACAAATAACAGGCAGTTTACAAGTGCTTGGAGGAATAACAGGATCTCTAAGCGGTACAACTTCCGGTAATCCTTTTATTGTATCTGGACCAAACATTACAGCAAGTTATAACTCTCTTGGTCAATGGGAAATAACAGGTTCTACTGCTGGTGGAACAGCTAATAATTTCTTTTTCTCTAATATATCAAATATTATTGAAGCTTCTGGATCTCTTTATTTGTCTGGAACTCTTAAAACAACCACCATTTCTGCATCGCTTGGAGCGTTTATTACTGGCAGCGTAGTTCAAGGTACAGGTGGTACTGCATCTGGTTTACATTCGCACGCTGAAGGCTATCAGACTATTGCTTCTAATAACTATTCACACGCTGAAGGACAAAGTACAACGGCTTCAGGACAAGCTTCTCATGCAGAAGGTATTAGCACAACAGCATCAGGGCTTTATTCTCATGCAGAAGGCAATTCTACACAAGCGATTGATGATGGTGCTCATGCTGAAGGCAAAGAAACCATAGCAAGTGGAAAATATTCTCATGCTGCTGGTTATCAAACAACATCTGCTGGTGATTATTCTTGTGCTGGTGGTAAAAATACAGAAGCTTTTGCGAATTTTCAAACAGCTATTGGTAAATTCAACATCCAAAGCAACAATACTTCTTTGTTTGTTGTTGGTGATGGTTTAGATATATTGAATCGTCACGATATATTAAGAGTTAATAGCGGTTCTGTCGAAGTAACAGGTTCATTATTTGTTACTCAAACCATGTCAGCAAGCATCATAAGTTCTTCTTATGTCAGAGCAAATGGAATTGACATAACCCCAGCTACAGCCATTTTTACGATTGGTGGTGATGGAGTTAATCGTGCAAGTGGTTCAATATCTGGTTTGTTACAATCTGGTTCTTTAATGACAGCAGGAACTATTGGTAAATTTGATGTAGAAGTTCTTGCTATGGATTATAACTTTGCTACAGGCGCAAGTTGGAAATATACTGTTACGGCTCTTTGGCCATTGTTGGGTAGCTTTAACATTCTTGCTTCAACAGAAATAGCAGCAGAATATGGTCCAATAGCAGGATCTTATAATCCAACAGATTGGGACGTTAACTTTAATGATGCTGGACAAATAGAAGTAACAGGTTCTGCACCTGCTTTCCCTAGTGGTGGAACAAGTTTTTATATTCAAGTAACAAAAAAAATGATTGGTGGTTACGGAGTAATATTATCGTGATTAAATGATTATTTATATTTATTGTGGTGTGGGCCACAAATAGGAGAAAAAATCATGGCTATTAAACGTAAAACTCATTTGAATTTAAGTGGTTCCCACCATATCTTAGATTCTGACAATGGTTTTGTTGGTGGAACATTATACATCACAGGAGCACTATCTGCATCAAATGGGATTACAAGTTCTATTCGATATGTTGATGGTGCTTCCACTCCATTCCTTGTGAATGGAGGAAATATGGCTGGTATTAACTATAACGGTTCTACAGGCCAATGGGAAATCACCGGGTCTTCTGGTACAAGCGTTGTTGGTGCAAATACAGATGTTCAGTTTAATGCCGATGGTGTTCATGGGGCTGACACTGGTAAATTTACATATAATTCAGCAAGTTTTGGCAGCTTACCAGCAGGAACTCTTTCTGCTCCAACAGGCTCTTTTGCTGATATTTTTGTTAAGACTGGTTCTATTAAAATTTCAGAAAATGCGCAAAATTCTATTGAAATTTATTCCTCTTCTATCATTTTAGGTACGCCGCCGTTCTACATCAAACCTTCAGATGCACCAGATGCAATTGATCTATATGCAAGTTCAAGCAATTTTAATATTAATGGTTTTAATATCGTTCCTCTTTGGAATCATGCAACAACATCTGGAAACGCATCAAATACAGTATTGAGTGGTTCTCTACTTTCAGATAACATGCCACAATATGGTGTTGGCTTGCTTGATATCAATATTATTGCAAATGATAGTTCTAATACAAACCAAGCATCTTGGAAGTTTGCTGTAACTTTAACTGGTTCTGGTGGTACTGTTGATGTTGTTAGTACAACTGAACTTGATAACGTTTTAATTGGCACAAATGCGCAAAACTGGGATGTTAATTTTGTTGGTGCAAACATTGAGGTTACGAGTTCTAGCGGTCCACCATTTGCAAATAAAGTTTATTGGATGGCAAAAGTAATAAACAAAATGATTCTTTCAAGTTCCGGTCAAGTGATCTACTGACAATTAAAACGTTATCAAGTCACTAAATCTCTTTGCCGCAATCCTTTAACAAGGATTGCGGCAAACTTTTTTGAACGATATATATCGTTATGGCAATAGAACGCAAAGCAATATTAAGCGGATTAGAAGATAATCATCAACTAGTTTTACCTTCAACAGCCAGCGTCGTCGGCTTAGATCTCAACACAGGTAAACAAATATATTACCATACAAGTTCTCATTATTGGGCAACTCAAGAAACAATAAGTGGTAGCCAAGGTGTATTTACAGATCTTACGGCTTCAAACTTACGTTTAACTGGAAATCCCGGTACTATAGTTAACGAAGTTGGACCGTTATTGATCAGTAGTTCGCTTGGTATTACAACTAGTGGTTCTCTTGTATTTTCTGGTTCACGTTCTTCTCTTGGAACAGAACAAACATCTGTTCTTGTTAACGGCGATATCTTTGTTTCTGGAGGGGTAGGAACAAACGATTATCTCCAGCTAAAACCAGTAAGCCTTTTACGTATTCCTTCCAACACAACAGCTTCATACATTTATACTTCTGGCAGTACAAACGATCTTTATTTTACTCAATATAACGGGCCTTATACCAACACAACACGTTTGCGTTGGTTGGAAGGTGAACTATCATCAGGTCTTTTAAATGGTGGTATTGTTTCTACAGTAAACGGAACAACAACTTTTTCTGTAACCTCTGGTTCTGGATTGATTATAAACTTCAATGCTAGCACAACAACAGATCCATACCCAACCATTCAAAAGGTTGATTGGCCAGCTTATATCAGTCAATCATTAACGTATATCGCAACTGCACAGATTACATATATAGGAATAAACCCAGCAAACAGTCAAATCATTCAACAAACAACTCCATTTGTTGATGGAGACTATGAGCAATATATTATTCTTGGCCGTATATTGCATCAAACTGGTTCTGTAACAAACGGCGCAGTAACATCTCCATTCGTTGCATATGCAAGAACCACATCACACGATCAGTTCGTTCGTAGTTTTGGAGCTTTGAAGCTTTCTGGGCATGTTCTTGCAACTTCTGGTTCAACATTAGGTTTGACAAAAACAGGCGGCGACTCTTACTATCAAGGTAGAAACTATACTGTAAATCCAAGCAATCCAGATTACGTCAAATCAACATCTGACTTTTCTTTGGTAAACTCAAAGATTTTTAGAGAATACGTAAATGGCTCTGGAAATCCAGTTATTGATTCTGGTGTAGCAAACGCTGGATATGCGGTTATTGATCCAGCAAAATACAACAACAACGGAACTCTTGCAACAGTTCCCGGTGGCAGCTATACAATCCAACGTGTTTATTGGTTTCCAAATGCTGTTACAAGAGCTCTTTATGTTTATTATGGAAGTGCTGCTTATAACTCTTTAGATGTTGCTCAAGCAGCTATAGCGACCGAAGCTTTTACAGAAGGACAAAACACATTAGACGGAGCTATCCTTGTTGGATATGTGATTGTTAGAAGCAATGCAACTGATTTAACAAACACAAGCCAAGCAAGATTTATTCAAGCTGGTACGTTCCGTGCTGTTGGTGCTGCTGGTGGTGGAGGGAGTGGTGGTTCTACAACTCCCGGTGGTTTAGATACCTACGTTCAGTTCAACGATGGTGGCTCTACCTTTGGTGGTGTTTCTACTTTTACATTTCATAAAACATCTAACACTCTTTCCACCACAAACATAACTGGTTCTATAAAAAACACGGCAGCAGGCAATCCTTTTATTGTTGCTGGTTCTGGCATAACAACAAACTACAACTCTCTCGGTCAATGGGAAGTAACTGGTTCTGGTGGTGGATCAACAGCAGTAACAAGTTCAATAGTAGATTTTATGCGTAAGCAAGGACAAAACGTTGCGGCATATGGTGGCAACTATACTATTGGAATGGTTTTTATGACTACTGTTAGTAGTAGTTTAACAAACTTTAAACTGGATTGGCGTGGGGCGTCTACAAAAACTTTTGATGTTAAACTTTGGAAAGATCCTAATATTGAACTAGGAAGTGTGGCACAAACTGTATCCGCAGATGCAAGTGTTATTGGTGCTTTTACTAGCTCTATTTCACTTGATCCTTATACGTTTTATTATTTAAGTTACCGGGAGAACACAGGAACAAACTATTATTTGTATGATTCTACAAACTTAGTAACTTATTATGGTGGTTATAGTGGTGACGGAAGAAGATCTATTAGAATAAAACCAGATTTAATACATGTTGTACTTTACATGTACAACTCTGGTGACGCTCAACCAAACACATTTGATAGTTCTATCCAAGCTGCTATTATAGAACCTATATTTTAATAACTTGTACTATTCACTGATACCCTGCTGTGTTAACAATGTCTTGTGCGTTTATAATGTTATGTATATAGATTAAACGTTTTCAAACATAGAAGCTACTTACATTCAACAGGGTTATAACACATGGCAATAGACTTTCGTTCCGATCAAGTACAAACCAATAAAATCATTGTAACTGGAAGCAATCCACAAAAAACATTATTGATTTATGGTATTGATGCAGACTATTCACCACCAAATCAAGGAAATATTGACCCTTCTGTTTTTGACACAACAGTTATCGGATCAGATGTGTTTATGTTTGTATCTGGTGTTATTGGTGGCAAAGACGGACCAGATCCTGGTATAACAGTAATTGGTGGTGACCTTCATATTTCTGGCAACTTAACAATTGATGGAACTGGTGCAGGTGCTTTACCACAAATGCAAAGAGTTAATTTAGCCGGTTACAATAGAACTAACTTAACTTCTTCAGTCGTAATCGGATATGGCTACTTCAATCCAACAGATTATACAGGTTTAACAAGTATAGAGTTTAGTGCTCTTGGAATGAATATGGCAGGCGTTTCTGGTGGTTTAGACTTGTATGATCAATCTACCTCGACAATAATAGCACAACTAACATGGAGCGGTAATAGTACATTAACAACAGGCAGCTACCAATATAGTTCATTTTCTATACCTGCTGCTGCAACACCATATGAAATACACCTCAGTCAAAGTGGGGCAGTTAATGGTGGTTCAAATTATTCAATGGTTGGTTTTGTAAACTTTAATTTGCGTTGGTGATTGTACTTATTTTAAAAAGGAATAGATAAAAATGGCATACAGTGTCAACACATATACAAATTTAATAACAAGTGGAAGCCAAGCAATGTTTGCTTTAAAACAAGCTTTGTCTTCTTCAAACTGGATTATCTCTGGTTCAAGTGATGGCTATGTTTATTCGACAAATGGAGATATCCTAACCGGAGCAATAGACTTAGAAAACAATTCAGCTTGGTTTACAGTAGTAGCTCCAGATGATACACACCAATGGTCATTTCAACGTAAAACTACAAACGAAGATTGGATAGTAAAACGCAGCAAAGCAGGAATGTCTGGATCTGTTGATGCTACCACTCCACCAGCAGATGATCAAGCCGTAGAATTGATAAATGGAACTCTTTTTAACAATCCAATTAATAATTGGCTTATATCTGTTGTAAAAGACGATGGATTCCTTCCAACAGTTACTTCTTCTTTTTATGCTTTCGATGTTACATACGGAGGAGGAGCCACACGTACTTTATTGTTCGATGAATCTTTATTATCAAACACATGTGATGCCTTAGACCAAGATACTTATATATCTGCTGTTGGACATTACGCAAGTGGCTGGCCAAATTATGGTTTTACAGATGGTCTATCTGATTTATACCTCTATAAACGTGTTAGACACAACATGTCAGCACCAGCAAATCAAAGATCGTGGACGGTAATCTACAGAGATAGGCAAAACATGGGAGTTTTTGCGTACCCAGTAGATATCTACTCCCAAATCGGTTTATCACCATACACTGGAAATGAGATTTTATTGCCTGCTATGTATGCAAAAGTTACTGGTGAAACCTATGCAGGTTTTTGGGGTTTTTCGAATAATATTAAATATACAACAAACTTGTCAAGGGCAAATGGTCAAACATTAGACACTGGCACGAAATATTATATATATTCTTCTGGTTTATGGTTGCCTTGGGATTCATCTACTCCAACAATATGAGGAAATAATTATGTCTACTTATTCAGGTACAAATATTTCCTTAGAAGATTTGGAATTACTTGACGGAAGAAGAAAATACTACAAAGTTCGTGGCACAGATTTTATTTCCTTAGAAGATTTGGAATTACTTGACGGAAGAAGAAAATACTACAAAGTTCGTGGCACAGATTTAAATCTTGGTAGTGTTGCTGCTGCTGCTGTAACAACTTATTATTATAGAGTATTAACAACAGGCGTAAGAGGATCAACAACGTCTATAGTAAGCATTCCAGCTAACTCTGTTATTGAAGGAATAACAACCTCATAAAACATTTTTATTGATGAATAACATGGATTATACTAACTCCATGCATCAAAACTCTCTGCAAATCATCTCAGATATCATTTTACAAAATGAACTTTATATTCTTCCTCTTTACTCTATTAGAGAGGGAGGATTATGTTCTTGTGGTAAAGAGGATTGCTGTGCACCTGGAAAACATCCATTGTTCCGATATAATTGGAAACTGATTGCGTCAAACAAACCAGAAAAAGTATTAAATTGGTTGCAAGCATATAATAAAATGAATTTTGGTCTTGCTACAGGAAGACTATCAAAAATTACAAGCAAATATCTTATTGTTATTGATGTAGACGCCGCAGAGCATCCATTCATCCAAACACTTCCAAACACCTTTTCTTATCGAACAGGAAGTGGTGGTCATCATTTTTGGTTTTGGTCAAAGTATCCAATCAAGAACTCTGTGTCACTCCTCGCAGATAAAGTAGATGTGCGAGGCACAGATGGTTATGTGGTTATTCCTCCCAGTAAACACAAAAAAGGTTCGTATGCTAAAATCAACAACGTTGACATTGCAGATCTACCTCAAGCTATTGTTTCTGTATTGCTAGCTAAACCTCAACCAAAAGTTGTGGCTAAAAAAGCAAAGACAAAATCACCAACATCATCTGTACAGCATAGTGCATGGGCCACACAACCTATTCCAACCATCAGAGACATGATGCAAACAACTCTTGTACCCGAAGGTGTAAGAAACGTTGTAATGCATCGACTGTTATCTTCTGATCGTGCCAAAGGATGCCTTAAACCAGATTTGGAAACCAACGCAAGAACTTATCTTAAACAATTTGAAAACCCACAAACGTTTAGAAACGAACTGGTTGGTATTGTAAACTCTGTAATGACATATCCAGCCTATAACAACAACCATGAAAAAGTTAACGAGCAATATGTTGCTTGGTTAAAAAAACATACCAACAAAACCAAAACACTTCCAAAAGATTTATTGTCAACTTTAACAACCCTCGACGATGATTTCTTTGGCTTATTAAAGGCTTTGCCAAGATCAACCAAAGGTTGCTCGCTTGAAGATATTCTTGACGCTAGAAAGGCGTATATGAGCTCCAAAGGGCATGTTGATTTTGTGTCGAACTATAAACCACAGTTGCTTGCCAAAAAACTAGTTTCTCTTGGATTTACCAGAACACGAACAGCAAAGCGTAATATTTGGAATGTGTGGTTAGGAAATGTCACCGAGTAACTCTAAAACATAGAAGAAACCTTGGAAAATAATACTAAAAAATAATCTTTAGATTTTAGGGAACGTATGATATTCTATATTCATGAAGACAAAGAAGACAAGCGGATCTGATTCTCATCTTAATAATCTCGTGAAGAATCTTGGTGGTTTTACCAGATCTTGCAACGATGTCAGACATTGTTCACGATGTAATTTGCCTCTTAAGGATCCCTCTTCTTGGGAGCGTGGTATCGGTCCCATTTGTGCAAAGAAGGATACGCATCTTTTTGCAAAAACCATTCCTGCAAACTTTACGTTTGCCACGGCTCATGCGCTTGGTGTGAAGACTGATATGCTTCCTGCGGCTTTGCGTCCTGTGTGGGATGCACTGCATAACTGTCTTTTTGAGAAGAGCGAGTCTGCTATGAATGCCGCTCTTGATGCTGGTACCTTCACCTTTCATTTCTCGGGTGAGGATTGCAGGCAGATTGCCAAGGTTATCGATTTCATGCTTTCGTTTGCGATGGATCGTGATAACAAGCACAATCTTATTCAGATCGTGAAGCATCTTGGTTTTATTGGTCTTGCCGGTGTGCTTTCTGGTCAGAGCTCTACGGGTGAAGCAGAGCTTAAGTTTGATAATGGTAAGCTGTTTCTTACTGGTTCTAGCAACAAGGCTGGATTCAACGCTATGCGTGTGATTCCCGGTATCGTTGTTCCTCGCAAGCGTGGTGGTGGAGCGTATGAGGCTCCTGCGAAGCAGTACGAAAAGTTTATCACTGCTTGCATGGAGTTTTGGCCTTGCTTTGATGGTAAGGTTGACGAGATTGTTGAGCAGTGCAAGGCTTGGATTGCTGCTAATCCTGTCAAAGTTGCAGAACCAGAACCGAGCAAGCTTACAGGAAAGCCAGTAGCGCATATCATTAACCGTTCACAAGATTTTACCCTTAAATTTGATTGGGATAAGAATCTGTCCCGTAGACTTGTGGATGAAATTAAGAGCATTCCTGCTAAGGATCGTTCTTATGATGCTGTAACGAAAATGTGGGCTATTAAGAACCAACACAAGGACAAGGTTGTAACGCTGTTGGGCGTGCATTACGATATTCTTGAGGCTTCGGGTGGCGAGACTCCTGCTCCTGTCAAGAACACTTATAAGCCTCGATATGGTGGTCGGGGTTATGGATACAATTACTGGTATGCCCGTTGAAAGCTAAATAAGATGATTGATAAATTTCCGCTTCTGTTGTTTTTGGTGTGGTTCACTTCAACTGCGCTCTATATATTCGACGACAAAGAACAATAAAGGAGAATAAATAAAATGGATG
>Ga0214923_10008802_pt1 | contig 10643 bp, 8 predicted proteins | sample LL1510_MetaG_FD_177993 | JGI IMG/M metagenome (GOLD analysis project Ga0214923, IMG submission 177993) | Freshwater microbial communities from Lake Lanier, Atlanta, Georgia, United States - LL-1510 | ecosystem: Environmental > Aquatic > Freshwater > Lake | place: USA: Georgia | collected 2015-10-15
GGCAATTGCTAAAAATACCTGACCTAATTTGGAGCGATGAATTGGCAGAATATGCCTCGGAATGGGCCCTTCAACTGGCGAAGGACAATCAGGGATTGCATCATCGTAAATCCAACCTATATGGAGAAAACATAGCGTATTGGTCAGGCTCTTATTCATATGCCAAAGGAGTATCCCTTTGGAACGAAGAAAAGAAATATTACAAATACAAGGCTAACGGTGACGATTGGGCTAAAACAGGACATTACACCCAAGTGATATGGAAAGATACCCGGCGCGTGGGTTGTGGTTGTGCCAGTGGGGCCTCTGGCCAGATTTTCTTTGTATGTAATTACGATCCTCCGGGAAATTATCGAGGACAAAAGCCCTATTAAATGAAAATTATTGTAACCTTGTGCCTGATGCTTGCCCTGTTGGTAAGTTGTAAATCATCCAAAGGGTGCCATTGCGCCAAAACTTTATCATTAACCCTTAAAACCAAATAGTTATGCCTATTCTTTATTTTCTCGTTTTTGCGCTTGTCGTCATCTTAAGCGGATTGTATACCGTCAACCAAGGAACGGTTGCCGTAGTGACCCTTTTTGGTAAATACCGACGAACCGCGACACCAGGTCTACGTCTGAAAATCCCGTTTTTCGAAAAGGTTTACAAAAAAATCTCGTCCCAAAACCAAAGTATTGAAATGGAATTTCAAGCCGTAACCATCGATCAAGCAAATGTATATTTCAAAAGCATGTTGTTGTACTCCGTCATGGACGAGCAAGAGGAAACGATTAAAAAAGTTGCGTTCAAGTTTATTAGTAACAAGGATTTGATGCAAGCCTTGATTCGCACCATCGAAGGTTCCATACGATCTTATGTCGCTAGCCAGAAACAAGCTGAAATTTTAGGTTTACGGCACGAATTGGTAGAAAGTGTAAAGGATCAAATTGACCATACTTTAGAAACTTGGGGTTATCACCTTTTAGATCTCCAAATTAATGATATTACCTTCGATAAGGCCATCATGGAAAGCATGAGCAAGGTGGTGGCCTCCAACAACCTTAAAGCAGCTGCAGAAAACGAAGGACAGGCCTTGTTAATTACCAAAACCAAGGCAGCAGAAGCCGAAGGAAACGCCATTAAAATAGCGGCCATGGCCGAGAAAGAAGCCGCAATGCTCCGCGGACAAGGTGTTGCGCTCTTCCGCCAGGAAGTGGCCAAAGGTATGACCGAAGCGGCAGAACAAATGCAACAAGCCAATTTGGATACCAACGTGATTTTATTTTCCATGTGGACTGAAGCCATTAAAAACTTTGCAGAATATGGAAAAGGAAATACCATATTCATTGATGGTTCTCCGCAAGGAATGGAAAACACCATGCGCCAGATTCAAGCCATGATGATGGACAAAAACAAAAATCAATAAATCACACAAGCATTCATTAAGCACAAACCCGGGAAACCGGGTTTTTTCGTATATTTTTTTTGAGTTTTAAACAATTGTTTAATCGTGTTGTTTAACTTTGTGAAGCGTTTTTGCGATGATCAAAGGAACCGAACAAAAAATCAAGGATGCCGCCTTAACAGTGTTTATCCAAAAGGGATTTGCGAATTGCACCTCCCGTGAAATTGCCCGCGAAGCAGGGATGAACGTTGCCTTGGTTAACTATTACTTTAGGTCTAAAAGCAAACTTTTCGCCATTATTTTTGAATCGGTCATGCAGGATTTCTTGAAATCCATGGTTCAAGTTTTTCAATCAAACCTCCCTTTTCGAGAGAAAATACGCCTCCTGATTGAACGAGAATTTGAGTTCTTATCTCAAAATCCTGAAATTCCGAACTTTGTGCTTAACGAGCTTTCCCGAAACCCCAAATCCATTGAAAACTTATTACCCGTGCTACACATGGTGACCGAATCCGGCGTGTTCGATGAGGCGAAAAAGCTTCAATTACAAGGTGAAATGCGCCCCATGGACCTCGTTCAAGTTACTTTGCTTATTATGTCAAATTGCCAATACCCTTTTATGGCGGAACCTCTTATGAAAGCCATACATGGCGTGAATGAAACAGACTACAAAAACCATTTAATAGCACATAAAACCCACGCCGTTAACATGGTACTTGGCTATTTATTTCCCAACGATAAATGCAACGAATATGAATAATTTAATCTGCTTCCTTTTGCTTAGCACCATTTCTTGTGCATTCGGCCAATCTTACAACTTAAAAGATCTGATAAAAATGGCAGATTCCAATAACATAAATGTAAAGAATGCTCGCGTTGATATGGCTAAGAATGACGCTCAACGTAATATTTATCTCTCGGGAAGACTTCCACAAATCAGCATTCAAGGCGACTATCGCTACAACGCTGTAATTCCAGCACAAATAGTACCTGCTGACTTTTTTGGTGGCCCTCCCGGATCTTTTGCCAAGGTGAAATTTGGCGTTCCTTTTACCTTGAGCAACACGCTGCAGGTCAATCAATTCCTGTATAATCCACAACTCAGCTATGGATTAGCCGCGCTGGAAATAAATTCTAAAATAACTGAAGTTCAAGAAATTATTGCTGTCCAGGAGGTAATTTACCAAGTGTCGAGCACCTATTTTTCACTTCAAGCCATACAGCAACAACTGGACTACCTCATCATTAATGAAAAAAACATGGATAACTTAATTCAAAACATGATCCTCATGATGCAACAAGGATTAATCATTCCAACAGAAATTGATAAACTCAAAATGAACAAGATTAGCATTTCCAATGCGATTTTAAAGCTGGAAAATACGAGTCAGCAGCTGCTTCAATATCTTAAGATTTTGGTCGGTATAAAAGAAGATCAACCCCTAGAGATGGTCAAGGATAACATTGCCTCAAATCCAATAATTATAGAAAAAACTACTGTTTCTAGACCTGAGTTAGAACTCATCAGACTTCAAAAACAAATGAATTTAGAAGAACAAAAAGGAACGAAAATGGCCTACTTTCCAACATTATCGTTCTATGCGGCTTTGAATTACAATTATAACCTCAAACCTGAAAATAATTTTCGTACAGGAATACCTTCCGCATTCTTAGGCCTGCACTTGGATTGGACTGTATTCGATGGATTAGAAAAAAAGAATAAGCTAAAATTAAACTTATACAACAAAGAAAAAATCGACAATCAAGAATCCTTAGCCAATAGTAATCTTAATCTAGCTACTGAAAATGCCAAAAGGGAAATCCTTTTGCAAACCTCCAATTTGGAGATGAGCAAGGAACAACTTCAACTTGCAGAGAAAGTATACGCAGTAAGTAATTCACAATACAAGTCTGGAACTATTAGTACCAACGAATTGCTTCAAGGGGATAATAACCTTCAAATGGCCCAATCTAATCTTGTCGGTGCTTACCTTCAATTGCGTTTGGCAGAACTCAATTATCTAAAATCAATTAGTCAACTAAAATAAACTACCATGAAAATCAACAGAAGCCTGATCATTGGAATTGTAATAATATTTGTGTTCATCGCCATTGCAGCACGTACCTTAATGGCAAATAAAAAATCCGTTGAGGAAAAAATTTTCATCCCAGATGTAGATGCTCCCGTGCTTGTTGAGGTCATTAAACCCAAACTGTTTACATTTGAAGATGAATTTTCGTACTTAGGGTCATTTGAACCAAATCGACAGAACATCATTAGTTCGGAAGGAAATGGTCGGGTTATTTCAATGAACCTTGCTGAAGGAGATCGAGTTGGGGTTGGGAGCATAATTGCAAAATTAGATGACGAATTGATTAGACTTCAAATAGAAAGCCTTGAAGTAAGCATGGAAGGGCAAGAAAAAGACGAAGTGCGTTATTCATCACTTGCTAACCAAAACGCAGCTCCTGCGGTACAGGCAGAAAAAACACAGCTGGGTATTAAAGCTTCCAAAGTACAATTGAAACAATTGAAAAAACAACTAAGCACGACCATCGTCAAAGCGCCGTTTTCAGGCGTGATTACAAAAAAAATGATCGATTTAGGTTCCGTAATTGGTGCGGGTTCACCTGTGGTGGAAATTACAGATATTGCCAAACTTAAACTGACCGTAAATGTTCCAGAGCGTGATATTTATCGATTTAAAGTAAATCAACCTATTGTTGTTTCAAGCGAACAAATGAAGGAATCCATTAAAGGTAAAATCACACAAATCGCAGTATTAGCCGATAAATCGCATAACTTTAAGGTTCAAATTACCGTTGACAACCCAGGCAATAGTCTCAGGGCGGGTATGTATGGAACGGCCACGATGAAAAGTGACCAAAGGATCACTAGCCTTTCCATTCCTAGAAGAGCACTCGTGGGATCCTTAAAAAACCCTCAAGTATATGTGGTACGAGGGGGTAAGGCTAAACTTGTTTCTTTTTCATTGGGTTTAACGGAAGGTGACGTACTTGAAGTACGCGATGGTTTAACTTCGGAAGATCAAGTCATTGTGCGAGGACAGATCAATTTGAAAGATAACAAAAATGTGAAAATAGCCCAATAACATGACACTAACAGAACTCTCCATAAAGCGCCCTTCCTTTATTATTGTTGTTTTTACAATACTCATTGGAGGTGGGCTTCTTTGTTACAACCAACTAAGTTATGAGCTGATGCCCGATTTTTCACCGCCAATCTTAACGGTGACAACAACATATCCTGGCGCATCGCCAGCGACGGTAGAATCCCAGGTTTCAAAACCCTTGGAAGATGGCTTAAGCGGGATTGAAAACCTATCCGAAGTCACAACGTTTTCGCTCGAAAATGCATCGATCGTGCTCTTAGAATTCAAAGATGGCGTGAACATCAATCTCGCCCTGCAGGAAGCGCAACGAAAAATCAACACGATAGAATCTGGATTACCTGACAACGCAAGTAGACCAGTTTTGGCAAAAATTGAACCGAATGCCACACCTGTCCTACAAGTTATCGCAACGGCAGACAAAATCAATGGAAGGTCCTTCATGACGCTTATGGACGAGCAAATCCTACCTCAAATCAAACAAGTGAGTGGCGTTGCGGAAGTGCAAGTAATTGGTGGTGAAAAACGTGAAATTCGTGTTAATGCAGATAAAGAAAAACTGAAATCATACGGCCTCTCGTTGGCCAATGTGAACCAAGCAATCGCCGCGGCAAATGTGGAATTTCCGACAGGCAAGGTGAAGAGCAACCAAGAACAGATGACGGTAAGGTTATCTGGGAAATTTAAGACGGTGACGGATCTTAAAAACCTTATTCTATTTTCAAACGGTAATTCTGTGGTGAGGCTTGGTGATGTCGCCGACGTGAGCGATAGCAATTCGGATCAACTTTCCCTTTGTAGACTTAACGGAAAAGAAGGAATTGGATTGCGCATAAAAAAACAAAGTGATGCCAATGCGGTAAGTATGTCTGACTTTACTCGAAAACGGCTAAAGGAATTAGAGGAAAAATACAAAAACTTAGGGGTTAAATTCACGGTGGCAACAGACACCTCTACGGTAACCATGGAGTCCGTGAATGCGGTGCTGCACGACTTAGAGTTAGCCGTTTTTCTTGTGGCACTTGTTATGTTGCTTTTCCTACACACCTTAAGGAATGCGTTAATTGTGCTCGTTTCGATTCCCGCTTCCTTGATTACCACTTTCATAGCCATGTACGCTTTAGGCTATACCCTCAACCTGATGACGCTGCTTGCTATGTCATTGGTAATCGGGATTCTTGTAGATGACTCTATTGTGGTGCTTGAGAATATATACCGACATCTTCAAATGGGGAAAAATAGACGCCAAGCAGCCTTGGATGGCAGAAATGAAATTGGTTTTACCGCCTTGGCCATTACCTTGGTCGATGTGGTGGTGTTTTCTCCGGTTGTATTCATTAGCGGGGTGATTTCAGATATTCTTGAACAATTCTCTATTGTGGTAGTGATCTCCACGCTCATGTCCCTTTTTGTGTGTTTCACCCTCACCCCTTGGTTGGCATCTAGAATGGCAAAAGAAGTTAATTTGGAAGAGAAAAAAGGTCTTTTTTATCGCTTCCTGTATTGGTTTGAACGACAACAAACCAAGTTCACTGAAATGTATGTATCCCTTGTAAAATGGTCCCTCAATCACAAATGGATAATGGGCGGTATAATCGCCGTTATCTTTGTCGCCAGCTTTAGCACCATGGGTCTAGGTATCGTGGGACAAGAATTTGTGGCACAAGGTGATCAAGGGAAGTTTATGCTGAAATTGAAATTCGACAAAAGCACTACGGTAGAGGAAAACAATCGAATCACAGGTCAAATTGAAGACATGCTGAACCATCAAAAAGAGATTAACAAAGTAGTTTTTTCCAATGTAGGAGGTCCTAGCTCTGGAATGGGAGCAGCCACATTTGGTTCAGAAAGCAAATCAGAAATTACGGTTATGATGAAGGAAGGATTGCAAGAAAAATATCCTACACTACGATATATGACCAAAGTCCGTGAGAAAATTGAACAATCCTTCCCTGGTGTGGAAGTTAGAGCCCTGAACATTGGAATGATTGAGTCCGAAGAGGCACCTATAGAAATTTTCCTTTCCTCTGATAACAATGAAACACTTTTATCGGAAGCAAAGCGGCTTAAAAACTTTATCAATGGCGTTAAAGGCGCCAAGGACGCCTATATTTCCACCGATGACGTAACCCCAGAAATTCGCATCGAATTGAACCGCGATAAAATGGGGCAACTGGGCTTACCTATTGCCACGGTGGGGATGCAATTGCAAAATGCCCTTAGTGGAAATAATGATGTGAAATACGATGATCAAGGTGAAGAATACGGAATTCGAGTAATGGTAGACCGCTTCGACCGAAAGAATCTAGAAGATTTAGAGACGATGGGCTTCACGGCCAATGACGGAAAGACCTTACGCTTGCAGGATTTTGCAAAAGTTACTATGGAGAATGGTAATGGATCTTTGGAGAGAAAGAACCGCGCGAATAATACCACGCTTCGTTGTTGGGTATTGGGACGAGCCTCTGGTAACGTTGCCCAAGACATTGAAGCCTATTTAAAAGAAAAACCTTTGGATCCAGCGGTGAAGTTAAAATGGGGCGGAGAAGTAAAACGGCAGAAGGAATCCATGGGATCCCTGGGAACCGCCATGGGGATTGGTGTTATTTTGGTGTACCTCATCATGGTGGTGCTTTATAACAATTTCATTTATCCTTTTGTCGTATTATTTTCCATTCTCGTGTCCTTGGTAGGTGCCGTGCTCGCCCTTAGTTTGTCCTCTTCCAACATGGGGATTTTCACCATGCTCGGTATGCTTATGCTGTTAGGACTTGTAGCAAAAAATGCGATTTTAATTGTCGACTTTACGAACCATCTCAAAGCGCAAGGTCAAAAGACCAAGGAGGCCTTGCTTGAAGCCGTACGCACCCGTATGCGACCTATCCTGATGACTACGATAGCCATGGTATTTGGTATGATTCCGATTGCCATTGCAAAAGGATCCGGCGCAGAATGGAAAAACGGTCTTGCGTGGGTATTGATTGGAGGCTTAGCTTCCTCTATGTTCTTGACCATCATTGTAGTTCCGATGATGTACAGCACCGTTGACACCATCAAAGATTGGATTGGTAAAAGAAAAGTTGCGAAAGCGTTGCGAGGCGAAGCCACTTCCTAGCAACTATTCCCGATGGGAGGGTTTAAGCAAATCCATTACATTTTTAACAGGACTAAACACTGCGGAAGGAATTTCCACGAAAATCGTATTCCATTCGAACATGGAGCCGTTCCATAAACCTGGTTTTTCAAGATAGAATACATCGTTTCCAAAATGATTTTTCTTCACTGCCATGGCCATGTCCTCGCGCACAAATTCATTTAAATCCAAACGTTGGCCTACAATATTAAAGGGAGAAATAACCATCATTACGGGATTAAAATGCGTGCTTTCCATTAATTTGGACATCTGCGATGTGCCCAATTGGGATTTTTCTATGATTTGCTTCGTAGCAAATTCTGCTCCGTGCACCCAAAAGGGGCCTCCTCCACTCATACCTTCATTCGGAACCATGCCACATACCCGAAGTGGTCGCAGCAACCAAGGCGCCAACGTCGTCCAATTGGTCATTTCCATTTCCGATGTGAACAACTGATATTCAGCATTGAGTTTCGTAAAGGCTTCCCAATCCTCTAGCAGGAACAGCGCCTTTAATTTATCAAAAACCTCTAGGTAGACGCCACAGAGCAACTCCCAAATTTCTTTCACTTGTGCATCTGATTTTGGGTGTTGTAGGTTATCGATATTCTTGATGAGAATCAGATCTGAATCCAGCTGATTTAAATTCGGCAACAAGGCACCATGCCCTGATGGTCTTTTCAAAAAATCGCCGTTGGGGTTCCTCATTACCCTTTGGAATTCATCGAAAACAAAGGAATCGCTTTCCGGCGCTTGAATACTTATTTCAATTTGAAAAGGACAAGATGGCGCGATTGAATTTAAACTATCTTTAATTCTTTGCTCATGGTCGCGCTGTACGGTAAAATGGATGACACGCAACCAAGGCAAAAAGGCCTTACCAAGACGGATATGCCCTTCCAAAGGCACTACTGTGCGGTCATGGAAAATATGAAAGGGAAATAGTGCCTTAGGTTTCCCAGAAAAATCCAGCCCCTTGGTCCCAAGCAAATAGTCACAGAATGCAAGGAGATCCACCTCCCCCCTTGATAACATTTCCTTCCATGATACCGATACAAGGTGATAGAAAGCAAACGAATCCACATTTCGCATGAAAAGCTGCACATCATCGGCATGCTCATGCCCCATTGAGCCCAAGAATTGTTGCAAAAAATCAAACATGCGCGAACCCGATCCTGATGCAGGAACGAAAAATGATATCGACGGTTTCTTCATCGTGAATACGCCTTTAAAATAGGTGCGCTGCGCTGCATTTAAAGTAATTATTCCATCAGATAGGGTACAGGCTCTTGCGATTGGAGGCAATGACAACGAGGAAAACAAACGTTCTTTCTGTTCCTTAATCAATTTATCCACATCCTTCTCCATCCGGAATATTTCGTATTTCTTTGTGCTATGAATTTCCTGTTCGAAGGTATAAAATATAAGCTATTTGCCAAAAAGCGGCATCGTATTCATTCCCCCTTTGTGTATACGTTGAGCGATATCGTCTTGCGTCAGCAGCTATCAAAAAAGGCACTTGATGCCATTTCACAATTCGATCTTGCACAAAAGAACAACGCGCAAATCCTTGACATTGAAGACTATGGCGCGGGATCAAAATCGCTAGCAAAAAAACGAAAAGTGTGCGATATACACCGCATAAGCTCTTCGAAATCCTATGGTAAGATTTTATTCCAACTTTCCTCGTATTATCAACCTTCAGCCATGCTTGAACTTGGCACCTCGCTGGGAAGAGGCAGCTTAATGTTGCATTATGGGCATCCAAATGCACACATAGTTACCCTAGAAGGTTGTCCAGCGGTAGCCAAAGTAGCGCAAAACAATATGTTAAAGTATGCTTGGGATGCTTCACGTATTGAAGTGTTGAACACACCATTTTTACCTTTTTTGGAAACGTACCAAGGTTCCCCATTTGATTTTATTTATGTCGATGGCCACCACGATGGAGAAGCACTTTTGCGTTACCTTTCCATCCTCCATCCCTACGTGCACGAAAACACGCTGATATTGTTAGACGATATACGTTGGAGTGCTTCTATGTTCGATGCTTGGAATTCACTACTTAGCAATGATTTCTACCATGTAACGGTAGATTTTTTTAGGATGGGCTTGCTAATACCTCGCTCAGTACAACATAAAGAACATTTTATCCTTCGTACCTAAAAAACTGGACGGATGTTTTTGAGCATCGATGAAGTTACCCACTTCTTGCTTTTCGCAGTTTTGGCCTTATCCTTACGATCTGCCCATTCCTGGGTTACATTTTTTGAATTGAGCAACTCCTGCTCCGATGCAATGACTTCGTTGGCTGTTTTGCTCACCCCATCCTCCTCTTTGATTGAAGCGGCAGCAAGTGCTGGTTCTTTTACCTGATCGACTTGGGAAATCGCTGGATTTTGTATGTCTTTTTGGTTAACTAAAGATGCGGGTTCCGTTTTTGCGATAAGGGGTTGAGGATGGTGATGAAGGGATTTTTCCTCACCTTGAGATGTAGGCATGGTAACTGTATCTTTAGCCTTTGGCAATAAGGGTTTGGTTTCACCCCCATTATAGGCTACTGGAGGAGCAGTGGCTTCTTTCTGTGTCAAAGGGTAAAGCAAAAAAACCAGCAAAACGATCGCCGCGGCGGCCACTACATACCAATATAGCGGAATAGATCTTGGACTTTCCTTCCGCACGATGGGATACGACGCATCGTAAAGCGCAAGCAATTGCTCATGGATATGCTCTGGTGATCTAACTGGCATAGCGTCCTCTGCCTGTTGGGTGAGGGCCTTTATCTGTATAAAGCTCTGCTCGTTATCGCAAAGATCCTTCAGTGCCTGCTTTTCCGAGGCAGACAGCTCGTCGTAACGATCCTTTTGTTTTATGATTTCAAATTCGTCCATAATTATACTAATTCAAATATTTGTAGTGATTCTGAAAGTTTTTTTATTGCATAAAATAATCGCGATTTAACGGTTCCCTCGTTGGCCCCTGTGATATCCGC
>Ga0214923_10008803_pt1 | contig 10643 bp, 8 predicted proteins | sample LL1510_MetaG_FD_177993 | JGI IMG/M metagenome (GOLD analysis project Ga0214923, IMG submission 177993) | Freshwater microbial communities from Lake Lanier, Atlanta, Georgia, United States - LL-1510 | ecosystem: Environmental > Aquatic > Freshwater > Lake | place: USA: Georgia | collected 2015-10-15
CCTTGCTTCAAGCTGTTGCGACAAAAAGTGACTTGTATGGTCTTTTTAATGAACAGATGCAAAAAGACCCTGCTTCATGCTCTATCAAAAGAACCATTGTGGTGGACCCTGCCACGCATCGTAATTCTTATTGCTATAAAATTATTAGAAAACGTGATGGTGACACAGAAGCAAAAAATGATCCTGATTCCTTAGATCGCGGGAAGCTTCCTATTACCTATGTTGATTTTTATGCAGCAGTACGCTATTGCAATTGGCTCTCTCTTGGTCAGCCCAACATAGGGGAGGAAAATATCCACAGTACAGAAGATGGTCCTTATACGATTCAGGGTAAAATCTGTAGGGCGCATTTTACACCATCTCAACAAGCCTATGATCACTCAAAATGGCCTGGGGGATTGTGGCGTCTTCCAAGCGAGGATGAATGGTACAAGGCGGCCTATTATGAAAAAGCGACGCCTGCTAGTGAATCCCACTATTGGCTCTACTCGACTAGGTCAGATAGCGCACCGTATAATTTTATTGATGAAAACTATAATCAGCCCCGCTTTGACGCTCAAGGAGAAGCTCTCAACGGTAGTATCGCCAATGCAAATTATACCTTTACTGGAGATGATCCCTTAGATTTCACTAGCGCCTATGTAAACAAGAGGACCATGGAAAAAGCTCCTTATGTCACACCAGTTGGTGCTTTTCACTATTCCAAAGGCCCCTTTGGTACCTATGATATGGGTGGAAATGTCATGCAATGGGTTGATAACAGAAGTAATGAAAGACTCTCTAATGGTTCTCTTCAAACAGTGCAAGTTACGGCTCTTCGAGGAGGTTCTTGGAAATCTGATGATGAACATATTAGCTCTACAAATTCAGAAGTGCCTATAGCTACGATTATCAATAATGATTCAGGCGAACACGAAACATCAATTTTGAAATATTCTTCGAATGACGTTGGTTTTAGGGTGGCGTGCATGCAACCAGATCCAGTTGATTACAACACTGCTATTGCTAGAATTATGGATCAATATAAGAGAGATTGGCACGACTATGTACAAGATTATTATACAAATCCAGACGCGTCTTACAATATAAGAATAGCCAACGGAATGGCGAGTGAGAGTGCTTATCTGACCACAAGGCAAATAGAGTTAGCTGCTGGGGCATGTGATTTTCTCTTAAGTCTCGCGAAAGCAGGTATCACTTATTTTTCTCCAGGAATGATGAGGAGGATCTTTGATAACGTTCCCGGACCGACAATTCCTCCACTCGAAGACTACTGGAAAAGTCTTCAGGGAACCTTGAGGAATAAATATGAAGGTATAGCTTTAGAGCGTGCCTTGCAACAAGCAAGTCGTGATGCTAAAAAAAGATTGTTTTTCGACCTGGTAAATATAGAACGCGAAACAAGTGGTCTGACTGAGGAGCAAATAAGAAATTTCACAAGAACAGTATACGGGACAGAATCTCTAGAAGAAGCTGCTAATATTGCTGTGCAACGCTCGGAAGGGATCGTTTCTGCTCGAAGTACTGCTGTCATCAGTCGCGAAGCAGCAAACGTACAAGTCGCAGCAGATAGATTTTGGGCAAGAGAATTTGCCGGGGTTGTCCCAGCAGTCGAGGATGTAGCACACATAGCCTCTACAGGAGTCATGCTAATACCCGAGGCTATTTGTTATACTTATGCCGCACCGGTAGTAAGTGCTCTCTTGTTAACTTATCTTACCTATAGTTATTTCTCATCATCAGGATCTGCTAGCACTACTAGGTACGGTATGGCAAATACGACTATGACATTTTATACTCTTGCGACTTTGTCATATGATGTGGCATCGTGTTTTGTTCCAGAATTGAAAGCAATTAAATATTCTATACCCTATCTACGTTATCTTCTATGATTCACCCCATCGGCATCGGTCTTGCAGGATTTGGTACGGTTGGTGGTGGGGTTTTTAAATATTTAGAGCAGCAACGGGAACTTCTTTTAGAACGTACCGGCGCCTCTTTTGAGATCTGTGCTGTTGCGGTCCGTGACCAGAGGAAACAACGTGACAGCATGCTTCCTAAGAGTCTTCTAGTGGATTCATGGCGCGATCTTCTTAATGATCCGAGGATTCAAGTGATCGTAGAACTCATGGGGGGGACTACGGATGCTTTTGAGCTCATTAAAGGAGCCATTGAGTCGGGTCGCGCTGTTGTTACTGGCAATAAAGCACTCTTAGCCGAGCGAGGAGAGGAGATTTTTGCCCTTGCTAAAAAACATGCCGTTCCTATTTTCTATGAAGCTGCTGTGGCTGGAGGCATTCCTATTATTCAAAATTTACGCGATGCCTTTGTGGGCAATCGGATTAAGTCCATTCATGGTATTCTTAATGGAACCACTAATTACATTCTCTCCCGCATGGAGGAGGAGGGGCTAAATTATGATGAGGCCCTTTCTGAGGCCACTTCTCGTGGGTATGTTGAAGCCGACCCCACACTCGATCTCTCCGGGTGGGATGCAGGTCATAAAGCCATTATTTTAGCGGCCCTTGCTTACGGATTTTGGGTGCGGCCTGAAGAGATTCGTGTCGAAGGTATTGAAGCAATCACGGCTGCTGATATTGGATTTGCAAAAAAATTTGGTTATTCCATTAAGCTCTTGGCCAGCATTCGTGATACCGCTGATGGGGTTATTGAAGTGGGAGTGAGTCCCACATTAATTCCTAAGAAAAGTATTTTGGCTTCTGTTAGCGGCTCCTTTAACGCCATTGCCGTGAAAGGAGATTTGGTAGGCGAGACTCTTTTCTATGGACGTGGTGCTGGTTGTGAGCCTACAACAAGTTCCGTGATTGGGGATCTTGTGGCGGCAGCTCACGCGTTTCATGTCCCTCAATCTCAAACACTCTCTAGCCATTTAGTGGGTTTTACTCCTCATTCCCTGTATGGAAAGAGTCGTCCGGCACTTGAAATCATTTCTTCCTATTACCTGCGACTTGCCGTTGAAGATCAACCTGGCGTACTTGCAACCATTGCAACGATTTTTGGAGAGGAAGGAATCAGTATCTCTTCCCTGGTCCAACCAGAATCGTGTGGTGAGGGAGAGACTCCTCTTGTCTTCATGATTCACAAAGCCCGTTATGGTATGATGCAGGCTGCACTAGAAAAAGTTGCACGTCTTACCTGCGTCAAGGCAAAGCCGGTTCTCTTAAATGTCGAAACTTTTTAACTAGTATGCAAAAAACCAAAGGTACTCTTGGTGTGATTAGCCGTTACAGAGAATATCTTCCGGTGACGGAGGCGACACCCATTATCTCGTTGAGTGAGGGATCAACACCCTTAATTCATGCTCGTGAGTTGAGTGAGCTTGTTCAAGCAGAGGTCTACCTTAAGTACGAAGGGCTTAATCCAACGTGCTCTTTCAAAGATCGTGGAATGACAGTTGCCATTTCTAAAGCTGCTGAGCAAGGGGCCAAGGCAGTTCTCTGTGCGTCGACTGGTAATACCTCTGCCTCTGCGGCTGCTTATGCTGCACGAGCAGGAATGCAATGCGTGGTCATTCTTCCTGCAGGACGGATTGCTGGAGGAAAGATGGTACAAGCCTACCTCTACGGTGCTAGGGTGGTGGCGATTGAAGGAAATTTCGATGATGCTCTACGTATTGTGCGTGAGCTTGGAGAGAGGGGTCATTTTGTGGTTGTGAATTCGACCAATCCTTATCGCCTTGAAGGTCAGAAGACAGCTGCTTTTGAAATCATTGAAGAATTAGGAAAGGCTCCCGATCTTCATATTTTACCAGTTGGGAATGCTGGGAATATTACCGCATACTGGAAAGGCTACCGTGAATTTTATGATCTCGGTCGTAATAATAATCTCCCTGTCATGCTTGGCGTACAGGCTTCAGGAGCAGCTCCACTGTATCATGGAGCACCCATGGATCAACCAGAGACCCTGGCCACAGCCATTCGTATCGGTCAACCTGCAAGTTGGGATGGGGCTATGGGCGCGGTCAAGGAATCCTTGGGTGAATTTGATATGGTGACTGACGCAGAAATTTTAGCAGCGCAAAAGTGGCTTGCAAGCAAGGAGGGGGTCTTTGCCGAACCAGCCAGTGTCGTCCCTGTCGCTCTTTTGCTAAAAATCTTTCAATCTAAGGATCATGATCACTGTCGTTCTAAAACTATTTTTAGTAAACTGCCTGCCAATCCAACCCTGGTTCTTACCATTACCGGTCATGGACTCAAAGATCCTGAGACCGCATCACATGCCCTTGCTGAGCCAATCCAAGCGAAAGCAACTCTCAAGGCAGTCCTAAAAGCGATCGAAGTCTCCTAAGCGTTTGGAAATATTCAAGCCTAAGTCTTGAATACTTTCCTCTATTCTCTAGCATTTGCTCTTTCTTTATTTTTATGCCTCTTATCGTTCAAAAATATGGTGGTACCTCAATGGCAGGTCCAGAGCGGATTCAAGCAGTAGCAAAGCGTTTGTTGCAAACACAACAAGAAGGAAATGCTGTTGTTGGAATTGTTTCTGCGATGTCAGGAGTGACCGATTCTTTAATACGACTTGCAAAAGAGATTACGCCCGACCCACAAGGACGAGAACTCGATATGCTTCTTGCTACTGGAGAGCAAACAACGATTGCCTTAACAGCAATGGCAATTGAAGCCCTTGGTGGAAAAGCAGTCTCCATGACCGGTGCTCAGGCCGGAATTCTCACGGATGATTTTTATACAAAAGCAAAAATTGACCAAATTCTTCCTAGTCCGATTCAAGAGCACCTGCACGCAGGCGCCATTGTTATTGTCGCTGGATTTCAAGGAGAGACGCGTCGTGGCGATATTACGACACTTGGCAGGGGAGGATCCGATCTAACAGCTATTGCGCTCGCCTCAGCACTCCATGCGGATGAATGTCATATTTTAACCGATGTAGATGGTGTTTTTACGTGTGATCCTCGTATTGTGCCAAAAGCAAAAAAAATCGAGGTAATTGCTTATGAAGAGATGCTAGAAATGGCTAGCAGTGGTTCTAAGGTCATGCAATCGCGTTCTGTTGAATTTGCTAAAAAATTTAGTATTCCCTTTGAAGTACGTAGTAGTTTTCATGCGGCACGCGGAACAATCGTACAATCCGAATCTCGAGGCATGGAACAAGTTGTGGTTCGTGGTATTAGCGTTGAGGGGAATCAAGCCAAAGTCACCATTACCAATGTTCCCGATCATCCTGGTTGTGCTGCTCGTATTTTTACTGCAGTGGCAGATGCTCAGCTCATCATTGATGTCATCGTGCAAGATGTCTCCGATCGTGGCACCACTAATATTTCCTTTACCCTTAATAGTGAAGAGCTCAATAAAATGGGCGATCTCCTGGAGCGTATTGCCCTTGAAATCGGTGCAGGAAGTGTGCGCAAAGAGAGCGGTATTGCTAAACTCAGTGTTGTTGGCATCGGCATGCGAACACACTCAGGTGTGGCTGCCAAACTCTTTGAATGCCTTGCACAGGGAGGTATTAACATTCAAATGATCTCTACCTCAGAGATTAAAATTGCTGTCATTATTGATGAGGCAAGCATTCATCAAGCGGCGCAGCTGGCACACACGGCTTTTGGGTTGGATCGAGAGTAAGTTTCTTGATCATTGTATACATTTCTCCCAAAGAAGATTTTTAATAGATCCTATTGTGATTTTTTGAAATCGCTGTTAGCTTTTTTGTTTTTTAATACACAATTTTTATGAATACACCAATACTTCAACAAGCTGCTCGTGACGCTCGTGGACTTGCTATGGATGCTGTGGCGACTTGCAAATCAGGTCATCTTGGTCTTCCTCTTGGTTCTGCGGAGCTCGGAGCTGTTCTTTTTGGGGAGGTGCTTGAGTTCAATCCCGCAGTGCCACGCTGGCTTAATCGCGATCGATTTATTCTCTCTGCAGGTCATGGGAGCATGTTTCTTTACGCCTGGTTGCATCTTGCGGGTTTTGGGATTTCTCTTGAGGAACTTAAGAAATTTCGTGCCTTACATAGCCTTACCCCAGGACATCCTGAGTATCATCATACTCCGGGCGTTGAGGCAACTACTGGGCCGTTGGGTCAGGGTGTTGCCAATGCTGTTGGTTTTGCTATTTCCGGAAAAATGGCAGCAGCTCGTTTTAATACTTCAGAGCATACGATTTTAGACAACCATATTGTATGCTTAGCGGGAGATGGATGTTTGCAAGAAGGAGTGTCTGCAGAAGCCTCTTCTTTAGCCGGACATCTAGGACTTGATAACCTCATACTTTTTCATGATGCCAATCGTGTAACCCTAGACGCCATGCTCGACGTCAGTCAGAGTGAGGATGTAGGGGCGCGTTATCGTGCCTATGGTTGGGATGTTCAGGAAATTGATGGGGAAAACATGGATGAAATTGCTGCTGCCTTTGCACAAGCAAAAGCTGCTGTGGGTAAGCCCCAATTCATTATTGCGCGCACTCTGATTGGAAGAGGGATTCCACAAGTTGCTGGTACTAACAAAGCGCACGGAGAAGCTGGTGTAAAATATATTGAGACTGATCGCAAAGGGCTAGGGCTTCCAGATGAAAAGTTTTATGTTTCTTCACAAGTGCGTGACTATTTTCAAAAACGTCAAGAAGAACAAGCAGAGGTTTACGCAGCATGGGACAAAACCTATCAAGCATGGCGTACTGGAAATGCAGATATGGCCAAGATTCTTGATGATGCCTTGAATAAAAAAATCCCTAATTTGGAAGAAACTATTCCTCATTTTTCACCGACCGACACGATTGCAACACGTAAGGCTGGTGGAGTCGTCTTGCAATCGATTGCCAAAGCATTGCCACTCTTTATTACGGGAAGTGCGGATCTTTTTGGATCAACTATGAATTACCTCGATAGTCTCGGTGATTTCACACGTGAAACTCCAGAGGGGCGCAATATTCACTTCGGCATTCGTGAACATGCCATGGCAGCTATCCTCAATGGGATCGCCTATGATGGGATCTTCCAACCTAGTGGAGCGACTTTCTTAGTCTTCAGTGATTATGCCCGGCCTTCTATTCGACTAGCAGCACTTTCCAATCTGCCAGTGCTCTATATTTTCACCCATGATTCTGTTGCTGTGGGGGAAGATGGCCCAACGCATGAACCGGTAGAAACTATTGCTGCTCTGCGCGCTATTCCGGGACTTGATGTCATTCGTCCAGCTGATCCAGAGGAAACAGCAGGTGCCTTTGCTGCAGCTCTCGAGCGAACTGATGGACCGACACTCTTAGCACTCTGCCGTCAAAACCTTCCTAACTTAAGTGACATTCCTGTAGCAGTGCGCCGTCATGGCGTTTTTCAGGGAGCCTACATTGCCAGGAAAGAGACTCAAAAATTAGAAATTATCTTGCTTGCTAGTGGAAGTGAACTTCAGCTAGCACTCGAAGCTGCTAAAACATTAGGAGAGGGGACGCGTGTTGTCTCTATGCCTTGCATGGAACGCTTTTTGCGTCAAGATGCGGCTTATCAAGAAGAAATTCTACCTAATGCATGCCGTACGCGTGTTTCCATAGAAGCTGGCATTTCTCAACCATGGTTCCAATTTGTTGGTCTTGATGGAAAGAGTATTGGGATTAATCGTTTTGGACTGAGTGCTCCTGGAGCAATTGTTTTAAAAGAACTCGGCATGACCTCCGCAGCTGTGGTAGCAGCAGCAAGGTCAATCTCATAAAAACTACTCCCTTCTTCTTGTATAGATTGTTATTGATGCTGCGTGCTAGCACGCAGTGCAATCGTTTCTGCAGAGAGAACTCGGATCTCAGGGAAGTTCCGATAATATTCTTGATAGTCTAGGCCATAGCCCACGACAAAAGCATCAGGAATTTCAAAGCCAACATATTCTGCTTGAATCCCAGGTTGTGTCTTGACTTTTTTGTGTAATAAAACACAGGAGCGTAAACTGGCTGGTTTTTTTTCAAGAATGCAAGCAGTGATAGCTTTTAAGGTGGTTCCGCTATCGAGAATATCGTCAACAAGTAAAACGTGATGATTGAAGATATCAGGTAAAAAGTGTTCGGCAAAGCTCACGACACCTGAAGTTTCTAGTCCTCCATGGTAGCTTGAAACTGGGAGAACCTCGAGCCTCAGAGGAATTGGGATGAGTCGTAAAAGATCGGCGAGAAAAATCACACTTCCCTTCATTAAGGCTAAAATAGTGAGTTCTTTTCCAGAGTAATCTTTCGTGATTTGAGCAGCAAGTTTGCAGACACGTTCTTGAATTGCATCTTGTGAAATTAAAATTTTTTCGTTTTGCCCAATCATAAGGAATCTAGAGACCCTACTGCATGGAGATGTCCTTCTCCAAGCCTAAAATCGAGTTCGAATACTTCTAAGCTAACTGGATCGTTGGTAAGTTTGTATTCATCACGAATAATGGGAGCAATCAGATTGATCGCAGAGGCTAGTTTTGAAAAAATATAAATCCTATTTGCTGAAGGAATCGCGATCAATATTTCTGGTCCAAAAATCATCACAAATTGTTGTCCAAATTCAGGAGCTAAAATTGTGGAGGCCGTGAGAGTGTCCTTCGATTCAATAATAGCAACTTGAATAACTTGATGTTCATCGCGTAGTAATCGAGGTCGGAGTACAGCAAGGCGCTCGGAGAGACTTTCACGTCCTTGTTGAATAAAATTGTTAATAAAGGAAGGCTGTGTTGTTTGCCAGTTTGGTTCTAAAAAGTGGAAGTCAGTGGCCTCATGATCATCTATCCATGCTGGTGTAATCACCGTTCTCTTGGCTCCAGGTATTAGTGTAGAAATGGAACGATGATGAAAAGAAGGTTCAATCAATAAGATGGGTTTTTCTTGAACAGCATGAGCAAGGGAGTTCGAACATAGAGACAAGGTAAAAACCCAACACACAGCTAACCCGCATATTTCATACCGATTCTGCTGCGGCTTGCGAACACCTGATGGATGCTGCGTTGAGCTTGAAGTCTTCCTCGGGCAGTATGTACTCATACAGCCATCGTCAGACTTCATCACTCGCCTTACCCCATCAGCCTTCGCAGTCTCCTCGTCACGATCAGTATGAAATATCCGGGCTAGATCAGGAGTCGCGGCGCCTCGCGACGATTCAGTATGAAATATGCGGGCTAAAAGAAACAGGTCAAATTTTCTAAAATTCATTTGAGAAAGGTATGTGCGAAGCCTATTTTGAAATAATGAGTCATTTGGGAACATGTTCTATTTTTTACTCTTCAAGTATTGAGGAAACTTTTGCAATTGCTACTCAACTCGTTGGCTTGATGGAAAGACGAGGTGTTATTAGTCTGGAGGGTCCTCTTGGTGCTGGTAAAACATATTTTGTGAAAGGTGTTGCCATGGCCTTGGGACTTGAAGAAACCGTCACGAGTCCAACCTTCACACTTTTACAAATTTATGGAACAAGAGATAATATCCTTTATCATTTTGATTTCTATCGATTAAATGACGAGTCGGAAACACTTCATTTGGGACTAGATGATTATTTTTCAGAGTATCTTACACTCATCGAATGGGGTGATAAATTTCCCTCACTACTTCCCGCAGAAACAGTTCGAGTCAAGATCAAGCCACTTCAAAATGGTCTGCGTGAGATTACCTGGAATCTATTCAAGGCGAAAAATACGACAATGGATGAGGTTGTTATCTGATTCTTGAGTATCGCACCTTTTCAGTGAAAGCGCTAACTTCTCTCCTTTGCTAATGCTTATTCTTGCTCTTGATTCTTCTTCTCCCATGGTTTCTATTGCCATGCTTGATTATTCGCATCATGGCAAAAAGAGCTCCCTTCTCTATGATCATTGTGAGCTGCAACGTCGAACCGATTCTTCCTCTTTTTTTCGAGGTTTAGAACAGGCAATATCTACCATCGGAAAGCCTGATCTTCTCGTCGTGGGGCTTGGTCCAGGAGCTTACAATGGACTGCGCGTGAGTATTGCAGCGGCTCAGGGTATGGCATCGGCATTAGGTGTAGAATTAAGAGGTATTCCTTCGGTGCTAGCGCTGAACATAGAGGAACCTCGTTATTGGATTCTTGGTGATGCTCGTGGTGGAACCTATTGGATGGCCTCAGTTCTTCATCATCAATTTGATGTAGCACCCACTGTGCTAGCTCCAGAGAAGATGCAAGAATTTCTCCTAGCAAAACCTGATCTTCCTCTATTTTCATCGACTCCATTACCTAAACTTTCGCAGGCTCAACAAATAATCATCACTTTTCCCTGTGCAGCAGTTTTAGGACGTATATCGCAAGAAATTTCCTATCAAGAAAACTCCTTGATCCCTCTGTACCTTAAGCCAATCCATATTACTCCCGCCGCCTCCTTGAGATGTGCTATAGCGTGATCGCACCATGCTTTCATCAAATCTCTTAGATTATTTTTCTCCTGTTCGGCTTGATGTAGTGATGCAAGTATTAACCCGAATCTTTCACACTGATCTACTGCGGAGACCGGGAAGTCCGATGGATCCTGCGTTAGACTCACATTGTGACTTGGGCGGTATGTACACATACAGCCCGGCGTCAAAATGTTCGTCTGCCTTACCCCATCAGGCTTCGCAGCCTCCTCGTCACGATCAGTATGAAATATCCGGGTTAACCCGAATCTTTCACACTGATCTACTGCGGAGACCGGGAAGTCCGAT
>Ga0214923_10008805_pt1 | contig 10642 bp, 10 predicted proteins | sample LL1510_MetaG_FD_177993 | JGI IMG/M metagenome (GOLD analysis project Ga0214923, IMG submission 177993) | Freshwater microbial communities from Lake Lanier, Atlanta, Georgia, United States - LL-1510 | ecosystem: Environmental > Aquatic > Freshwater > Lake | place: USA: Georgia | collected...
CTTCCGATCTCGAATGGTATTTATTTTGTCATAACAGAAAGTGAAGATGGATTCAGTTGCAACTTGAAAAATATGAAACTCCATTCATATGTTTATACAAGTAATATGGTTCTTTTTAACGAGAAGGAGCAATTGAAAAAGTACTCTATTGAAGAAATCATCAATGATTTTTGTGTAGTTAGATATGACTTTTATAAGAAGAGAAAAGCGCACTTGCTTTCAATTATTAGAAAGGATCTTCGACATTTGTTTAATAAGGCTAGATTTGTTGAGGAGGTTATAGCGAAGAAGTTGCATATAATGAATGTTGATGAGGAGAAGATTGTGGAGTCATTAGAGAAAGCTGGATACGACAAGGAAAATGAAAAAGTTAATGATGATGAAGAATCGGGATCAACAGGAGGATATAATTATCTATTGAAAATGCAAGTCAGAACGTTTACATCAAATAAAGTGAGACAGCTCAGATCTGAGATTGAAGAGAAGAATAACCGTTTGAAAAATATTGAATCAACTAGTGAGAAGCAGCTTTGGTTAAATGATTTAGACGAGTTCAAGAAGGAATATGTTAAATGGTTAAAAATTATGGAACCGAAACCATTAACAATTAATAAACAACAGAAGAAGAAAAAGAAGGAAACTGCTTAAATGTAGAAATATTGTCTTATTTTAATTTCAATTTAAACCGTTGAATTGAAATTAATAAATGCTTACAAATATATATCATTACCTTGTTGGAAGATTGAAAAAGACATCATCTGAAAATGACCTATTTAACATTGCAACGAAAAATGAACATGAAAACGAAACTTCCTATCTAAATGAAACGGAGGAACTTGAAAAGGAAATTATCAATAATAAGATGAAGAAACTTGTCGTCCGGAAATACGATCAAAAAGTCATCAAGGATATTAAAATCAAAGAAACTAATGCTTGCTATGTCACATTTCCTTGTCTACATGATGTAATCATTATATTTGATGATAATAAATACGAAGACACAACAATGAGTATTATTGTGATATATGAGTTATGGAAAAAGTTATCCTTTGATATAACTATCAAGTTTCTAAAACACTGTAAGGACGAATATAATAAGATAAACCTTAAAGAAAATATAGTGGATGCTATATTCTTGGATAAATATGATATATCTTAATATTGATTGTTTAGTTTTCCTAACCTAATTAGAGGTTAGGAAATGATATTACAAAATCACTTTCTTGAATATTTGACAAATACAGATATCAATAAAAATATAATAACAACATTCAAAAAAAAGTCAGAATCTATTTTCTGATCATCATAGTTCATCAAATTACGCCTTCGCTTCCGTCTTCTATTCATACCAAAGTTCTCACTACTTTCATCCTTAATTAAATAAACAATTGTTTTCAAGTCTCCGGCAATCAGCTTTGAGAAATCAGGCCATGATTTTTTATCATACAAGTAATTCGTCTGCTCAAAATTCGGAATCTCCTTCTTTTTTAGTATTATCTTTTCATATGTCGTTAATTTGTATCCATTGTCTCTAACACCCCATAAATTTCTAAAAATAAAATCTTCAAAATTATATTGTATCGGATACTCTAAAAACAATCTTATTCCTGGTAAAGTCGGATAACCATTAAACACATTTTCCTCTATCTCACAATGATTAGATCCTCTTAAAATCTTGAAATATCCTTTTTCTTTCCCCCATGAAGCTCCCCACATATTACAAACTATCCAATACTTGACTTTGCTTATAGGATCTTCTCCCCATCCAACTATAACGACTGAATGACCATATTCATTAACAAGAGGAGATATTTTATTCCATTCGTAAATACCTTCACCATCCCATTCAAGAAAGTCATAGAAAATTTTCATTGCTGAACACGCAGGCCCCCAATGATAAATGTCTTTTCTAATATTCAATTCACTTCCATTTTCAAATTTCGAATTTATACTTCTCGTTCCTGGAACATAGTAGTACCCAGATATACGATGATTAACCATCTCTTCTTTAGTATTTGGACAAGTGTCATATGATTCTCCAAAAAGCTGTATAGATGAATATATATTATTTGAATAAGATTCTGAAATGCATTTCGTTTCACAAACACCATAACGATATAAATACTGCCAAGCATATAATAAACTGTGAACAGAAGGGGCTATAATCTGTATTTGTTTCTTTTCGTCCTTTTTAGTGAAATCAAACGATGCCTTGCTACTCAAATGTTTCTGAACATCATTCCATGTTTTCAATTTATCATTATCATTGTTTTTACAGAAAATCATTTTCGCAGGTGAAAACTTCAGTTTGTATTTACCATTTGTATAAATAGCCAGCCGTGTTGAAAAAACAAACAATGTTGAAAATGCCCAACATGATATACATTCAGATTGATCTGGAACATCTGACATGAATTTATCCCAAACAATTCGTCCATCAAACTCAGATGGTGGGTAAATCTGAATGGAATTCTCTTTTTGACTTTTTATGTGATTTAGATCGCTTATTTCCTGTTGTGTAACTAAATTAGATAATAAATTTGTGCCAAATTTTTTTAAATTTTGTGTCATTTAGTTTTATTTTATATATGATTTTATATTATTTTTATTATACATCATTTTTGAAAAAAAGTATACAGTTTATTGCATTCTTTAGTATATTTATTTTTCTTTCTGAATCGTTCTTCATTTTCTCTGTTCCAAAGATACATCTTATTGTATTCAGTCATTTTCATTGAATCCTGACGTCGCCACTCATTTTCTCGACGAATATAATCATCCATCATTCGCTTTTCTGAGATTCTTCTCTTTTTATAGAGATCATTTAATGCAGATGAATATTTATCCTCTTCCATCATTAATTCTCTTTCTTTTTCAGGAGATGAAATTTGCTCAATTGATTTTTTCAGTTCAGATGGTATCTTTGGATGATAATACAATCTTTCGGCCATCATAACCAGATCTATTGCGATTCTTGTAAAGGTCTTTACATTCTTAAATAGAACTGATATTTTACCTATGAATTTAATGCAATTTATAATTTTTTTATTCATCTTACAAAAACTGATAGAGTGAAATTGCTAATCAAAAATTGAAAAAAAATCATTTTTTGTTTGGATTGACGACTAGTTAGTAAAAAAGAGAATGATTGATAGTTATGAAGAAGAGGATGATGATATATTTCCAATGTCAAATAGTTTACACAATTTCAGCAACATCAATATATTTTCAACATCGCCATTAGAAAAAGGGATCATTTTTAGTAAAATTGAAAATAAAATAACCGAGGAAATAAAAATGAATTCGGAAATGCAAATCAAATATCATTCCGTATTGGAACAGATTAGAATTAATAAAATACACAAAGATTATAATCGGAAGATATACGATGCTGTTCTCCTTCAACTTTTGAAAGATGTCAGAATGAGATATGAATCTAAAATGTGGAAACAATTCATCAATTCATTTTAGAAACAATAGTATTTTTTCTTAACGCGACATTAAAGTTAAGAAAAATGAAAAGGGTTCTAACGGTTTATATCTGTTCCATTTATTTATTCATTGAGCAATTCATCGAATATAACCGAGAAATTTCCTGACGCATTTAGTTTGGTTAGAACATGATAGAGACCATATGGTATTTTATTTAGATAAACCATGCTAGGAGGTATTTTCCATTCCTTCATGAGATTAGTATCTTTAATCATGGAATGAGACAAGTATTCATTCGTAAAATCGAATTTTTCATTTGTAATCCAGGGACGATATTGGAGTTTCAGATAGTCATATGCATATTTCTTTGACTCAGGCGAAATCTCATTGTCAATAATCCCGATAGATTTAACACTCTTGAAAAATAGTTCCTGATCATCATTCTTTAGCGAACGATATACATTTTTCAAATGGACTAATATACCCTCTTCAATTTCGTTGACGCAACCAAAATCCATGACAATCAGTTTTTCCTTATCTTGAATTAAGAAATTTCCATAATGAATATCAGAATAGAAAAATCGGTGCTTGTAAATATTTGTAAATATGAATTTAATTAATTTATAAGCAATCAAATTTTTTTCTTCCTGTGACGAGCTCACAATGAAATCATGCAAACTTTCGCCTGAAACAAATTTCATACATATGATTTTATCTGAACAAATTCCTGGGATTATCTCTGGTATTTCAATACCTTCACCACTGTTATTCCAAATATCATACACGCGTTTCTGATTTCTTAATTCGTAATTGTAATCTAGCTCTTCATTCAACTTTATTTTGATATCTTTTAGAGCATTTTTCAAATCAACAAATGAATATAAGAAATTAATAACCTGTTCAAAAATTTTCAAATCACTATTTATTTGTTCAGCTATACCATGATATTGAACTTTAACTATAATATCATCTCCATTAATCATTTTCCCTTTGTGAACTTGCCCTATACTTCCGCTTTTATAAACATCAAAATCTATATAATCAACACCTTTGAAAAAATCTTTATTGGTTTCAAATTCATTTTTCAAGAAAACAATAGTCTTTTCCATATTCACAGGTCTACATTCAGAAAAAACCTTGTTGTCAGATATACTATCTTCAATGCATAACATCTGAGCTAATTTACTGAAAACACCACCCAAATTTTCAAATGAGTCTTTCAAGCATTTCAGTGTATTTGATTTTCTGCCAAGTTCACATTCGTCTTTGTTGTCACTTAATGAAGAAAAATAAGTTTTTATTAATGCTAAACAAATTGTTCCAGTTCTAATCATATTTTAAATTTATTATAAAAACCATATTTTTATTTTATTTTTCAATATTTTGTTTAAACTTTGAAGTGTAATATTTAACATATTTTATAAAAAAATAAACATTTGTTATAAATAAAAAAATGAAAGTAAACACATTATTAATTTTATATTCAATAGTTATTTTAATAATTATGTCAGTTATTATTTCAACTCCATTTGTGATGGGTTGTAAAGTAGGTGAAAGTTCGGGTGAAAAAGTTAAATTTCGTCCTCCAGCATCTGCATTCGGTATTGCTTGGGGAATATTATATACTTGTATTGCTTTATCATGGCTTTTTGCTATATATCTTCCGAATGACATCAAAGCCAATAAAAAACTACATTCAATTTTAGTTGTTTCATTCTTTTACATACTTCTCAATGCATTGCTTTCTATGTGGATAGTTTTTTACTCTTGTCAAAAAGATAAAATAAACTCCATATATATATTAGTAGGAAGCATAGTGGCATCATTATTCTGTTTCACTGTCGGAAATACGACAAGTAGACTGTTTATAAGTCCGTTGATTGGTTGGTTGCTTCTCGCGACTCTGCTTAACGTTGAAGAAGTTAACCAAATGAAAACAGAGGAGGTTGTCTCTACGACGTCTCCAGCACAATAAACGATTAATTTTTTACTTTTCTTAACACCACAAAATGTGTTAAGAAAAATTAAATATGGATATCAATCCGTTTTTTTATAGTTTTAACAAATATAAATTGACAGAAGGGTATTCATTATTTTTCTGTGCTTTATCTATATTGTCCTTTAGTTCATAATAATCCATTCCTTTCCCCTTGAGATACCATTTGCCACCGTTCGGATATCTACGAGATTTGCCTGTTTTTGTTATAATAGGACAGTTTAACTCCTTCGCCTTTTTCATTATACCGTTGATGTCTTCTCTATCTATTTCAGAAAACTCAATTATGTAATTATCTTTTCTTCTCAAAATATCAGTTTTATATGATATAAAAGAAGAATCAAAGAAGAAACCCGTAATGTATTTTAACATTTATTTGTTATGATGAGAAGGGTTTTGAATTTAATTCATTTTTTTCTCAATTAAGAGCTTGTGATGAATAATTGCTGTTTGGGATTTTGATCCTTAAAAAATCTTAGTTCATAACCGCATATATTTTTATAAAAATCGTCATGTGTAATCAAAAAGATCGTCTTACCCATTTTGTTCAAATGCTGAGTGAATTTTGAAACTGAATTTCTAGAAACATCATCTAATGCACTTGATGGTTCATCCAGAATGATAATCTTGGAATCTTTATTAAAACTTAGTCTGAGTAAATGAATAATTTGTTTTTGTCCTCCTGATAGATTTTTACCTAGTTTACCAACCTTTTGATATAGGAAATCAAATGGTTCCTTATTTTCATCCAAGTTAGAAAAGATTTCATAGAATCCAAAGTCGACGAAAATCTTTTTGATTGTATCTATAAACTCATCCTTATTTTTATTCAACTCTTTCTTTGAATAGTATCCATACAATATATTTTCGTATACAGTTCTATTCAATAAAGTTGTCGTGTTTTGATTTATATAGGAGATATATTTTCTTACATCTCCGATTGAATACTGTGATATGTCTTGTCCTCCTATGTATATTTTACCACTCTTTGGTTTTTCTATTCCAAAAATCATTTTAATAAATGTGGATTTTCCAGAACCCGATGGACCATATAAGCATATGATTTTATTTTGTGGAAATACAACGCTATAGTTATTTAATATTTCATGATTTTGAATTTCTAGCTCGTCATTTTTCAAAGCGGCATACGAAAATGAAACATTCTGAAACTCAATAACACTATTATTCGTAAGAACAAACTCTTTTGTGCTTTTGACTTCATCGTTTTTCAAAAGCAAATCTTTAAGGAAATTCTCATTATTCTTTAGTATTCCGAATTTATATGTCAATTCAGGAATGTAATAAGTAATTTCATACATGTTTTCAAATAGACCAGTCAAAGAAAGCAATGTTTTCGTAACCTTCTCTTTTTCTAACTTATTGGTTACATAAAGAGAGTAAATCCTGTATATTATAATTACAAATATCAATATATTGCTCGCGTATCCCTGATACTGTTTTTTGTTAATACAATCATAACTCTCCTCCTCCTTTGTCTTCGCCTTTGAAGTTATTTTGTAAATTTCCTTAATCTCTGTATTGAATGCATCAGGTGTCGATTGCAACGTTCCAATATTTGAAAAGATATCTTCTATGTAGTCATAAACACCATCTTTATTTTCCTGTTCATCAAATGTCATATTAACACAATTATTCAATCCTATACTTGAAATAAAACCCTGGAAAATCATACACAATAACACAGTTACTCCTATCTCTTTGTTGATTCTGTAAAAATTATAACAACTTATAAATATAACCAAAATTCTAGGTATAAATACAGATGTCAATATGTAAAATAAATCCTGAACGTTCTTCTTTATGAGTTGTATTTTACTCACTAAAACCGACACGTTCGTTATTTCATTTTCCATTTCATATTTCTTGAATACTGATTTTATCAATTCTACCGTTATATATTGTGTTATAGCTGGTTCTAGCTTTTTTCTAAAGTAGTTAGAGATTGCATATACTAATTTTATAGATATCCATGAAAATATCAGTTTAATCAGCTTTGATTTGAATTCAGGGTTTTGCCTTGGATCATCACTTCCTAGTGAATTAAATGTTTCTGCAACAGTATTAGGGATTATAACAGATTCTATCGTTGAACAAAGAATAGCAAAAAAAATAGAACATATCATAATTTGTTTATTCTTATTGAAAAATCCAACTGCTAATTTATAAAGTTCATTTTCCATTTATTTAATTATATATATTTTTTTTTTGAAAAATTGATTTTCTATACACAAAATTATTCTCTATCCACACAAAGTTATAAAATGAACAAGGTTAATTATTTAAACAGCGACGATAATGATGAAAGTATTGACGTATTGTTCGCGTACGATTGTTCGGGATCAACAAATTCATGCACCAATTACCATAAAAAGAATCAACTCATTCTAAATTCAGTCTTGAGCACTATTGAAGTCATGAAGGCAAACGGAAAGAAAGTTAACTTCAAGATAATTAAATGGGATGATTCCTGCCAGGAAATATCAGTTGATGAACTTAATAGAATCAACCGCGATAAATTAGGGTATATGGGAACAAGCCCCGAAAAAGTCTGTGATTACATTAAATTACATAATTTCAAAGGTAATTTGATGCTAATTTCAGATGGTCAGATTTCCCAATCCTCTGTTAATTACTGTTCTGATTCTCTTATGGAATGGTCTTTCAAGAACGTTTATGTTTGTTTAATAGGTAGCAGTTACTCGGTAAATGAATCAATCAGCTGTGCGTTTACTAGAAACTGCTCACATAATATTGAAATCAACAGAGATTTGAATTCAGAAAGTGAAGTTATATCAGTTACAGATGATGATTACAAACTTCTAAAAACCATGGACATTGAAAATATACATGACATATCGGATTTCTTAATTTTAGCAGAAAAAATAAAGAACGTATTAATATCAACCACAATGGGAACAAAAGGAAACAAAATTTTATATGAAAAATTCATCAAACTAAAAAACAAATTAATCAAGTCTCAAAGCATCATAAAAGATAATTTGCTAATCAATGATCTAACAGCCGATTTTGAGGGGGGACTTCGTCTAGACCCTAAGAAACTGCATAAAATCTGGGATGAATACTATTTCAAAAATGACAATGAATGGTCCAAGCAAATTGACATGTTCATTTCTTGGTGCAATGGAGGTTTATCATCTGTATTTGATCGCAAACATATAAATGGACGAATAGAACGCGCTGAAGTTTGCGAAACTGTCAGCCCTGAAACAGTCACATTAATGGAGGAAAAAGAAACCAATATATCTATTTCACATCAATGCCCGATAACACTTGAATGCTCTCCCAATATAATCATTCTTATGAGAAAAAACGGAAATTCAGTATTTGATTCTCTTTCCACAAACCACATAAATGCAATCATAAATTGCCCTCTAAATGCTCTTGACAATATCTACATCGTTAAATATCTAAAAACACTATTTGATAGCTGTATAAGCATAGAGGCTTACAAAGAACTCTGTGAACATGGAATTTCGGACAGTAGTCCTTTGACACGTGAAGAAATTTTTGGTGGATTATGTCTTGGTAGTCACAAAAGTCATGTTTCCGCAACAAATTCAACTATCAGAAATATCATGACACTTGGCAAGTCTCTCGGAAATGTTGATTTATGGTACGCGGTCTTGTATTTTATGATCGAAAAGGGACACGTCACTCACTTGAACGAATACTTACCGAATCTAAGAGAACATATGATCTTCCGACTAAGACACAGTAAAAGTTACATGTGTTTATCCGGACTACCGACATTTCCTACATACAAAGTCAATTTAGGTCTCTGTTTGTGGACTGTAATTACAGCCTCGTCGTGTGGTTCAGAGTTCGCAAAAAATCCGAAAAATGATCCCCTGAGATTTCATCTTAGCTATACTGATGAAATAATTGAACTCCTTCGGTTAATTGACATTTATACACCTGATAGTTTGAAACATTACATATCTAGTCTAAAAACACTTAGAAAATTTCTAACGTTTCTTAAAAATAACGCGAACAAAACATTCGTGTTTGATATAAAAAATCGGATAGACGCTTTGAAATACAAAGCCGTAAATGCTGGAGGGAAATGGATTTTTCTTGATGGGAAACCTGATCCCGAACAATTAATTAAAGTTCGAAAAGAATTGCCTTCATGTTCTAATGACCTAACTATTGGTGAGATTATTCATATCTTCAGTTTATGTGATTTAAACAAAGCAGAGAGTGATATTGTTTTACCGTTTGATTATAAAGCCGAAGATTATGTTTGTGCGAATACAAAAAACTGGCATTACGATGAAAATGCGCCAAAAACGACTGTTAGAATATCTATAAATACGTGTCGTCCCTTTTATCGTTTGAATGACGAGATTGTCTGGAAAGATGAAGCGACGAAAGTATATGGAAAATTTATGTCTCTTGACAATATGTTTGGTAGTTATATTTCGCTTAATTCAATGTACCCATCAAAGAACGATTTTTTAATATACATCTCTGAACGATATGTAAAAAAAGGGATTCCTACATTGCCTGTATGCATTATTCAATTCGCAGATGAAATATTTGAAGACCATCAACATGTTATGGGAATGTTAGAACCAGGTGAATTCAAGAGACGATGGAATGCGAGCGTTGAAATAAAAAAAAGAATACAAATTGAATAAAAATATATTGGTTTCTAAACGAAGAAGCAGAAAATCTAGAAAAATTGAAATATTAAAAAAAAAGATGGCTGAATTAAACAACATCTAATAAAATATGAGTGATTTTGAAACTATATTTGAAAACAAGAAGGTCTATTTATTGAAAAGAATAAATGAGGAAAATGTTCTGCTTGAAAAGTTCCGCGCCGAATCTTATGACAATGAATTAAATTATGTACTGAAGCAATCCAGAGATCATTTCTTTTTCTCTGCCCCCGAAATTGTTGATTACTGTTTTGATGTTCTATCTAAATACCTATCTCTCAACCGAGATTTATTTGAGAATCCACCCCTAAAGAAAAATGGAATGATATTAAACTGTTATGGCGAGCCTATTGTTTGCTTGAAATGCAAAGGTCGTGGTCATGTTTCTGTTTCATGTAAAAATAAATAAATGATGATGGTAATCGTATATAATAAGTTTTTTTAGATTTTTCTTAACCATTGTGGTTAAGAAAATGATATTTTTTATTAGTTTACGGAGTTATAATCT
>Ga0214923_10008807_pt1 | contig 10641 bp, 12 predicted proteins | sample LL1510_MetaG_FD_177993 | JGI IMG/M metagenome (GOLD analysis project Ga0214923, IMG submission 177993) | Freshwater microbial communities from Lake Lanier, Atlanta, Georgia, United States - LL-1510 | ecosystem: Environmental > Aquatic > Freshwater > Lake | place: USA: Georgia | collected...
AACAAAATGATGCGGTCGGGTAATTCGCCGAAGCCGTAGTTTCCCCGTTCGGTGAGGGCGAGACCGTCGTAGAGTCCGAGCAGGTCAAGGGAACCATCCTCCGGTCGGTCCTCAATGACGAAAACGACATTGTCGAGACCGTCGACCATGGCGTCCGGTAGCGCATCGAGCTCGTGCGCGACGAGCTGCTCAAACTCTTCCTCAGAGACGAAAAACGGGAGGTCAGACATGACCGAGAGGGACGCTACTCCGGTGGTGTCTCGGGGATGGTCCCACGCGGCTTAGCGGCGTGAGCCGGCTGGCCCGAGCAGGTCTTCGAACGGGTCTTTGGGTTGACTTGCGGCGGCCTGTGCGTGAGCGGCGGCGGCGGCCGGAATGGAGGAGGTGGCAGCCGGAACGGGCGCCGGCCCGGCGGGAGCAGCCGAGGGAGCAGCCGGGGGCACGGCAACCGGTGCAGCCTGTGCCGGATAACCGGGGGCAGCTTGTGCGGGATAGTCGGGGGCAGCTTGTGCCGGGTAACCGGCTGCTGGGGCCATCTGGCTGAGATCGGTGGGCATGGGTGGTGGTGGCGTGCGACGACCGTTCGCCGACTGGCCTCCACTCACGAACGACCAACGTTCCATGTCGCGCTGGCAGAGTTTGGCAGCGCGCTTCGGGTTGTAAATCCACAGCACAAGCCGGTCGCGCACTCCATCAAGTGTGGTCTGCGCCGCCGTGACACCGACCGCGGAGGCGCGCTTGAGTTCAGCGAGCTGATGACCCGCCCAGTCCGCGATGACTCCTGCGCCCTGCACTGGGAGCACGCGCAGGTGCACGTCGACACGAGTAATGACACGATCGCTCGCAACTTGAGCTGCCGCCGGAAGGCTCGCAAACACGGCAATTTCATTGGTGGCGTCGAGCACCTCGGCAACAACGGTTGCCTTGGCGTGCTCATCCGCCGTTCTGGTCAGTTTGCCTGCCTGCGACGACACAATAAGCCCGCCAAAGATGAGGCCGAGGATCAGCGCCACCATCGATGCCGCGGCCGACACCAGAGTTCCGAAATTGTCGGGGCTGGTCAACCATGAGGCCAAGTCTGAAATCTGCATGCCTCTAGGTTATCGACGCGATGTGCGAAATGCGGGTAAATCGCGGATTTACCGGTGCGACGCGTCACGCGCCGGCTCCGTGATGGCGAGGTCGAGGTCGACCACTTTCCCCGGTCGTGCCGTCTGCGCCAACACGATTCCGATCGCCACAATGACGGCTCCGAGAAGCTGCACGACGGTCAGTGTTTCGTTGAGCCACAGCCAGGCCACGACGAATGCGAAGAGCACCTCGGAGGAGGCGACAATTCCTGCGGAGGTCGACTTCAGATGCTTAATCGAGACGAAAGAGAGGATGAACGAGACAAACGAGCCCACCAGCAGCGCCCACGCGAGGGGAATCCAGAACGGAACGATGACCTGGCTGAGGTTGCCCTCAAGGGAAATCGGCTCGACGAGTTTGGCAACGTCGATGTTCCACCATGCACTGAAAATGCCCCAGAAGACAGTACTCACGAGCATTGCCCAAAAGACCATTCCCATCACGCTCATGGATGACAACGACCGTTCGCCGAGCATGAAATAGACGACGTACGCCGCCGCGGCAATGGAGGCATAAATCACGCCGACCGGGTCGAGGGTGCTGTTCCACACCTGCGCGACCACGGCGAGGCCGGCAATCACCAACCCAATAGAAAACCAAATCCGGCGACGGACGCGTTCTTTGAAGAATACAAGGGATATCAAGGCGACTGCCGGCACCGCGAGGTACTCAAAGAGCAGGGCAATTCCGACATCGATTCGAGAGACCGCGAGGGCGTAAAACTGTTGCAGCATCGCCACCCCGGCAATCCCGAGCACCACCATCTGAACGACTTGCCGTCGCGTGAGTCGGAACGCCGCGCGGTCGGTGATGAGCAAGATAATCCCCGTGATGATGACCGTGACGAGGGTGCGCAACAGCGTGAGCTGTGAGGGCGACAGAGTGTTGTGGCGGAGCAGAATTGAAATGACGCTTCCGTTGGCGCCGAAACTTGCAGCGGAGAGAAAGCCGATGACATACCCGAAGGCGGGACGACGGGCGGTGTTCGGCATCGAACCAGACTAGCCTTTGCGTATGCACACTTTTGTTCTTGCAGGTGGTTGTTTCTGGTGTTTGGATGCGGTGTATCGCACGCTCAACGGAGTCACTGACGTTGTCTCAGGTTACGCGGGTGGTACGGTTCCACATCCCAGCTATGAGGCAGTGTGCACGGGCGACACGGGTCACGCGGAAGTCGTCGCGGTCTCGTTCGATTCCGACATCATTCCCGACTCCGTCATTCTCGACGTGTTCTTCACTCTTCATGACCCTCGTCAGCTCAATCGGCAGGGCAACGACGTGGGCACACAATACCGCTCCGCGATGTTTTATGAGGATGACCTGCAGAAGGCGCTCTTCGAGGCAGCCATCGCTCGAGCTGAAGAATTGTGGGGTGGCGGTGTCGTCACGACCTTGGAACCGTTGCGAGACTTCTATACGGCCGAGGAGTATCACCAGAACTTCTTCGCCAAGAATCCCGGTCAGGGATATTGTGTTGCGGTCGCCGTACCCAAGGTGAACAAGGTGCGCGCGAGCTTCAGTTCGTATATCCGCGACTAACCATCAACAGGCGGTGTGCTGGGGATCTGACCCCCAACGCGTCACGCACGAGAGATCGCCTGTTGATCTTGTTGCACACTCGGTGAACCCACTCATCTCAATGGAGGTTCATCATGACTGACCAGATATCGCTTACCGGTCTCGTGGCTACGACACCGAGACACATCACGACGAGCGAGGGGCTCGCCATCACGTCATTTCGACTCGCATCCAGTCAGCGTCGTTACGACCGCGTCGCTCAGAGTTGGATTGATGGCGATACCAATTGGTATACCGTCTCGGCATTTCGCGGACTCGCGCAGAACTCGGCCACGTCGCTCAGTAAAGGCGACCGCGTGATCGTGACGGGGCGTGTTCGAATTCGAGACTGGGAGAACACAGATCGCTCCGGCACAACCGTCGAAATCGAGGCCGACTCCCTCGGTCACGATCTGACCTGGGGCACCGCGGTGTACACACGCACCACGGCTCCCCAGCCGAGCGACGATGCCATGGTCGACGTCGAAACGAACGCAGCCTAGATTCGCGTTTGCTTGTCGTCACAGAGGGCACACCCTCAGCAAAATCACGGAACAGAGTCACGTAGACTTCTTCTCGCTCTCCACCCGAGTGCAACAATTCGACCGTGAACGTCTGAGGTTTCCATGCGCCGGCTACTCGTCGCCACGATTGCTGTGGGTGTTGCCCTCTGCCTCTCCTCATGCGGTTTTGGCCGCATGCCGGTCCCTTCGGCAGATCCGTCTGCGTCCGGCTCGGCCTCACCATCCGCGGGCACGCAGGCTCGTAACGTCCCCAAGCTGAACCCCACAGCAAAACCCAAGGCGAACCTGCCGTACTTCTTGTACATCCTCAACGGCGCTTATGACGCAAATTCCGGTCCGGATACGCCGTCGGAAGTCATGGCCGCAGCGGTTGCGAGCGCCGGGTTCGATGCGAGCACGATCCAGATTTCTGACAACTCGACGGCCCTCGGTCTCAACCCCGACGCGAAGTATGTTTCCGTGATCTTCAACGGAGAGTGTTTGGTTGGCACATGGGGATCATCCGTGACGAGCCCCACGGCCACGGCGCTTCCCGTGTTACCGCAGGGCGGTTGCCTCATCGGCGGCACCATTCACTCGTATCAGTAAACGTTGCGCAATCTGTCGCACGGTCCGTCGTACAGGAGCTCGCCGGTAGGCTGAACTTCATGGCTGAATTCATCTACACCATGGTCAAGGCCCGCAAAGCGGTGGGCGACAAGGTCATCCTCGACGACGTCACGATGTCGTTTTTTCCGGGGGCAAAAATTGGCGTTGTTGGTCCGAACGGTGCCGGAAAATCCACCATCCTCAAGATCATGGCGGGTCTCGACACTCCTAGTAACGGCGAGGCAAAGCTCAGCCCCGGGTACACCGTGGGAATTTTGATGCAAGAGCCTGAGCTCGATGAAACGAAGACCGTTCTCGAAAATGTGCAAGAGGGCGTTGGGGAAATCAAGGCGAAAGTCGACCGGTTCAACGAAATCTCTGCAGCGATGGCCGACCCCGACGCTGACTTTGACTCACTGCTCGCCGAGATGGGCACCCTGCAGACAGAAATCGACGCGGCCGACGCATGGGACCTTGACTCCCAACTCGAACAGGCGATGGATGCCCTGCGCTGCCCACCCTCCGACTCGCAGATATCCGTTCTCTCCGGCGGTGAAAAGCGCCGCGTGGCCCTGTGCAAGCTGTTGCTGCAGAAGCCCGACCTGCTTCTTCTCGACGAACCGACCAACCACCTCGACGCCGAAAGCGTACTGTGGCTCGAACAGCATCTCGCAAAATACCCCGGTGCCGTGCTCGCCGTCACTCACGACCGATACTTCCTCGACCACGTGGCCGAATGGATTGCTGAGGTCGACCGCGGCCACCTCTATCCCTACGAGGGCAACTACTCGACCTACCTCGAGAAGAAGGCGGCCCGTCTTGAAGTTCAAGGCAAGAAGGACGCCAAGCTGGCGAAACGACTCGGTGAAGAGCTCGAGTGGGTGCGCTCCAACGCGAAAGGTCGTCAAGCAAAGTCGAAGGCGCGCCTTTCTCGCTACGAAGAAATGGCTGCCGAGGCCGAGCGCACGCGCAAGCTCGACTTCGAAGAAATTCAGATTCCGCCGGGTCCGCGCCTCGGTTCAATCGTTCTCGAGGTCAACCACCTGACGAAGGGTTTCGGTGACCGAGTGCTCATCGAGGACCTCTCGTTCACGCTGCCACGCAACGGCATCGTGGGAATTATCGGTCCAAATGGTGTCGGAAAATCGACGTTGTTCAAGACCATCGTGGGGTTTGAAGAGCCGGATTCGGGAGAAGTGAAAATCGGCGAAACCGTGAAGGTTTCCTACGTGGATCAGTCTCGTGAAGGCATCGATCCCAAAAAGACTCTCTGGGAAGTGGTCTCCGACGGTCTCGACTTCATTCAGGTCGGAAATGTGGAAATCCCTTCGCGTGCCTACGTATCGACCTTTGGCTTCAAAGGACCGGACCAGCAGAAACCTGCGGGTGTGCTCTCCGGTGGCGAACGCAACCGACTCAATCTGGCACTCACTCTCAAGAAGGGCGGAAACCTGCTCCTCCTCGACGAGCCCACAAACGACCTTGATGTTGAGACGCTCTCGTCACTCGAAAACGCACTTCTTGAATTCCCCGGTTGCGCCGTCGTCATTACGCACGATCGGTGGTTCCTCGATCGCATCGCAACGCACATCCTGGCCTGGGAAGGTACGGAGGAGAAGCCTGCGTACTGGCACTGGTTCGAAGGCAACTTTGAGTCGTACGAGGAAAACAAAGTGGAGCGACTGGGCGCCGATGCGGCCAAACCACACCGCTCGACCTATCGCAAGCTCACGCGAGACTGATCGTGCGCATACACGTTCCGACTCGACTGCGGTGGTCGGATCTCGACGCCTACGGTCACGTCAACAACGCGCAGATGTTTGGGTTGCTCGAAGAAGCGCGCATCCACGCGTTTTGGGAGGGTGACAATGCGGCCGGTGATGCGCCGCCCACTCGGATATTTCGTGGTGGACCGACCGCGGACACATTCACGCTCATCGCGCATCAAGAAATTGAGTACCTCGCTCCCATCGCCTACCAGCGCGACCCTCTCGATTTGGAGCTCTGGATTGGACGACTCGGCGGCGCAAGTCTCGAAGTGTGTTACGAGGTATGGTCGCCCATCGGCGAGCTTCCTCGTGTGTTGTTCACTCGAGCAACGACGACGATTGTCTTAGTGGACTCGGCGACGATGAAGCCGCGTCGCATTCGAGACGACGAGCGCGACGCTGTGGAACCCTACCTCGAACCGATGATCGAGTTCGGTCGCAAAGGCTCAGAGAACGCGCGTTGAACTGCGCGCGTCGACGTTCGTGCGTTGACCTTCGTGCGTTGACCTTCGTGCGTCGACTAGCTCGCGTCAGGCCGCTTACGCCGAGCCATGATTCGCTCTCGGAGTAACTCAAGTGGCATGGGCAGCGACGACAGCACAACGAACACGAGCACGACGATTTCGAAGTTGTGTTGCACAAAAGGAATGAGTCCGAGACCATATCCCAGTCCGGTTAGTCCGACGACCCAGGCGAAGCCGCCAATCAGGTTAAACGTGACAAAGCGCCGAGCTGGCATGTCTGCGATGCCGGCAAAGGTCGGCATGACGGCACGAACGACGGGAACGAAGCGGGCCAGGATGAGTGCGCGCGCTCCGTAGCGGTCAAGAAATCCGCGCGTTCGTTCGACGGTCTTTGGCGTGAAGAACCACGCCTTCTCTTTGGTGAACATTCGGCGACCGAATTTGTGCCCGAGCCAAAAGCCCACTTGAGCACCCAGGATTGCTCCGAGCAGAACGAGAAGCATCGCGAGTGGCAATGGAAACCACGTAATCTTCGTCGCCAATGTCATTCCGAGCAGAAACAGCAACGAGTCGCCCGGAAGGATGGAGCCAATGATGGTTGCCGTTTCAACAAAAATCAGCACGGCGACGCCGACGACAGCGAACGTGCCGAGCACGTCAATGAGTGTGTGCGGATCAAACCAATTCATCGGACGTTGTCGATTCAAACGCCCGCTGCCCGATTGCCATGGCATAGTGAGCGAGCAGCCGCTCGTTGTTTGCCTCCCACGTTCGGGTGAGCATCTTGCGTCGACCGGCCTCACCCATTCGCGCACGCAGAGCCTCATCGCGCAATAAGAAACGAACCGCGCGACGCGTGATGTGCTTATCATCTGGGTCGACGAGAAAACCTGTTTCCCCATTGTCAATCAGATACTTGGGTCCCCCGGCGTCGGGAGACACGACGGGAACACCGGATGCTTGGGCCTCTTGCAACGTTTGCCCAAACGTCTCCTCGGCGCCAAAGTGGACGAACACATCCATGGCCGCATAGGCACGAGCCAAGTCGTCTCCACTCTGTGAGCCCACAAAAGTGAACGACTTCTCTGGGAGCTCGCGTTCAAGTCGCGCTCGCTCAGCTCCATCACCCACGATAACGAAGGCCGTATCGCGCATGTCGGCGAGTTCCTTGAATCGGTGCACCTGCTTCTCGGGTGCCAGGCGACCCACGTAGCCCACCAGGTGGCGTCGACCCCGGGTGAGTTTTTCCCGCAACGCGATAGTTTCCGGTTCCGTCTTGAGGTTCGGGTGGAATCGCGAAATGTCGACACCGCGACCCCACACGGATACGTGAGGCGCACCGAGTTGGGTGAGGTACAGCGCCGACTCCGGGGTGGGGGCGAGGTTGATGTCGGCGTTGCCATGGATGCTGGCCACGAGTCGATCGGCGACCGCGCGCACGAAGGGCACGCCGTAGCGGTCGCTGTAGCCCGCCAAATCGGTCTGATAGATCGCAACTGTCGGAATCCCGAGACGGCGCGCGACTCCGATGGCTGCTCCGCCAAGCACGAACGGTGAGGCGACGTGCATCACATCAGGTGCGAACTGCGTCAGGATTCGCGCGAGAAAGGGACTGGGCATCCCCACAGGAAACTGGCGAAACGGCAGCGACGGTACGCGCACAATTCGAAAACCGCGATACTCACGTTCGAGGCTCAAATCGGCAATTCCATTCGACGGCGCAACAATGATGGCTTCGTGTCCCTGTTGCGCGAGAGTGTCGCACACGCGCAGAACAGAATTAGTCACGCCATTGAGTTGTGGGAGAAAAGACTCGGTGACGATGGCGACGCGAAGGCTCATGTCGTCAGAATAAGAACACCACGTTGTGCGAAGTATTCGTGAAAGTAAATGTCGGGTGAACTATTGCGGAACACGCAGCATGCCTTCTTGCGCAACGGAGGCGACGAGGATCCCATCCTGCGAATAGATGCGCCCGGTTCCGAGCGAGCGACCGCCCTGAGCACTCGGTGACTCGAGCACATAGAGCATCCATTCGTCTGCCCGCGCGTCACGGTGAAACCACATGGCGTGGTCAAGACTCGCCGCTTTGAGTCCCTCGGTTGCCCATGCGACTCCATGCCGGCGAAATGCGGGCTCAAAAATCGTGTAGTCGCTGGCCCACGCAATCGCGGCCCGATGAAGTGCGGGATTGTCCGGCAGTGGTGAGTGCGTGCGCATCCAAACCGACTGGCGTGCGACACGGTCACCGTGCACCACGTCATACAGGGTGCCGCCGATGTGTCGGATGTCGAACGGTCGATAGTTTGCCCAGTAATCCGCCATGGGATGGTCGAGGCGAGAGAGTTCTTCGGCCGCGCTCGGCAACTCGCTCGGGCCGGGAATGTCCTCGGGCATGTTGAGCTGGTGATCCAGACCGTTGTCTCGATCTTGAAACGACGCAATCAGGGACAAGATTGGCGCGCCCGACTGATAGGCCTGTGCTCGACGTGTCGAGAAGCTGCGTCCGTCATGAATTCGGTCAACGGCAAAGTCAATCCCGGCGCGATCGTCACCCGGTCGCAAGAAATAGGCGTGCACGGAGTGAAGCGGGCGGTCCTGCGGAACGCACAGGGTTGCCGCGAGAATCGACTGGGCGAGAACTTGACCCCCGTAGACGCGAGCTCGCGGCATGCGCAGACTCGGCGCAGAGAAGGAATCTGGCTGGTCACCCGGTACCAGCGTGAGGGCGTCCAGCATGAGCGCGACGCTATCGTGCACCAGGACCACCCCTTCGCTAGTTTGGACTCACCATGTCAGACACTCTTACTCTAGTTAGCGCACACGATGTGTCCGACCTTCACACGTTTGTGCAACGAGCTGAGCGCCTGGGATGTTCCCTCACTCGCCTCACGGTCGCCGGCTCGTTTCTCGTCGCCACGGTGTGCGTTCTCGAAAAGCAGGGCTTGCTCGACACGCACCCCAATGTTCTGGGAGCGCGCGTCATCGAAATTGAGTCACGTGACGATGCGGGAGGCGCGCATGGTGAGTTTCTCGTCGAGACGCGCGCTCTGCTCGATCGACTGGCTCGACTCTCCAGCAGCGACACACGAACGCTAGATGTGCCTCCCGCGCAACCGCGGGTTGCCTGGGCGGGAATAGCCCCACCGCGTTCCGACTGGCAACCGTGTGGCGAGGTATCGAGTGCCGAATGGGTCGCCACAGCGCGAGCCGGCATCGATGAGGTTGCCGCGGCAAATGGTCTCGGGTCGCAGATTGTCACGGAAGTGCGGCGAACCGTGTGGTCGCGCCCGCTCGTCGAACTCCCGTTCGCGGTGGCCGGGCTCGCCTTTGCAGCCTTTGGCCTGGGGTTCATCGTTGACGGAACCGACGAGATTGTGCGTCTCACCTCGCATGGCACGTGGATTCGCGCCTCGACGACACGTGGCGACGTGCTTGCGCGCGCCTAGTGCGCGCCCTCGTGCGTTACTCGTCGAGGAGTCGCGACCGATAATCTCACGGTCGATTTTGCATGGCATGCGCGGCTCGGTCGAAATAGTCGAGCATCGTCTCGCGGTAGAGCGGAGCAAGACTCAGGGAGTCGAGAGCTGCCGTCATGTGAGTCAGCCACCGCTCTCGGGCATCCGCGTCAATATGAAAATCAACGTGTCGCATGCGCAATCGAGGATGACCTCGTGTTTCTTGGTACGTCGTGGGACCGCCAAAGTACTGCTCGAGAAAGAGTTGCAAACGAATGCGCGCCGGCTCGAGGTCAGCTTCGGGATACATCGGACGCATGACCGGGTCGTTCTCCACGCCGGCGTAGAACGCACGGGTCAGGGTTTCGAACGCGGCGTGGCCGCCGATTGCCTCAAACACGGTCTGTTCGCGTGGGTTGCCACCCGCAAAGGCGTCTCTAGTCATTTCGACGTTGCTGCTGTTCTGTCCCGGCATCGGTTGTCGAGCGCGAGCTCGTGTTCGAGTTCTTTCTCAACCGCCGTTGCGACACACTCGAGCGTCTCCCGCGACTGACCCGAACCACACTCGATGCGTCGATGGTTTGCGACTGGTTTCCAATGCGCAGGATTTCTCCGTTTCGCACGTACCACACCGTCCCGTCGTCACCGCGCAGTGTCGTCACGCGAATTCCCACGGATTCCACAACGCCACTCGCGAGACCCAAGTCGACAACGTCCCCCACGCCGAGCTGGTCTTCGAAGACAATCATGAGTCCGTTGATGACATCTTTGATGGTGTTTTGCGCGCCGAAACCCACGATCGCTGCGGTGATTCCGGCGCTTGCCACGAGCGCCGTGGGTGAGACGTCGAACCCGTAATAGAGCACGGCAAAGAACGCAAAAATTCCGATCGCCCACGTCGTCAAGCCCGTCAGAATTGTGCCCATCGTGCGCGCCCGCTGAACGATGCGCGCATGGGCGACGACACCATTCTTTGCCGACTGTCGACCATCCTGATGCTCGCGGGCCGTGCGCACCACCCGCGTGACCACGAGGTGCACAACCCACACGAGAATGGCGCGCAGGGCAATCGCAATGACCGCGATGAGAACAATGATGGCGACGCCATTCCACGGGGCACGCAGCCCGTCAAGCCAATCGATGACGGACA
>Ga0214923_10008808_pt1 | contig 10640 bp, 10 predicted proteins | sample LL1510_MetaG_FD_177993 | JGI IMG/M metagenome (GOLD analysis project Ga0214923, IMG submission 177993) | Freshwater microbial communities from Lake Lanier, Atlanta, Georgia, United States - LL-1510 | ecosystem: Environmental > Aquatic > Freshwater > Lake | place: USA: Georgia | collected...
CATACAAAATATGCTTTTCCACCTTTTCCCTTTTCAGCGGCAAGGATGAGTGCTTCGCAAACATTGTCGATATGGCAAACCGAGTAGGGATATTGTCCGCCAGAAATGAAAGGAAAATGACGTGACTCAATTTGCGCTTTAAGTTCTCTATCAAAGCTATCTCCTGGTCCCCAGATAAAGGGAGGGCGGATAGCGGTCACTTGGAAATGAGAAGAATTGAGCTCAAGCAAAGCCTTCTCTCCTAAAGCTTTCGACCGAGAGTAAGGCATCCAAGATTTTTCGGTGAGCTGCTCCTCATCACTCTTTTCAGCAGTGGGTCCAATCTCTTTCATGATGACGGAAGCTGCACTGACATGTATGAAACGTGGCACCCCAGCTTCTCTAGCGATTTCGGCTAATCGCAAAGCCGAAGTCTTATTTGAGTTTTCGAAGCTTTCCCACGGTCCCCAGAAACTTAATTGCGCCGCCGAATGAAAAACAGCATCCACTCCAGCGATTTTATCCAAAAGCCCAGAGGGATTTGAGAGATCTCCCATGATGGGCTCTGCCCCTCGCTGGGATACTTTTTCAGCAGCCTCAGGGCTTCTCGCCAATGCACGTACTTGCCAATTCTTCTCAATTAAAAGATCGATAAGGCGACTACCCAAAAAACCTGAGCCGCCGGTTACAAAAGCGATGCGTTTGTTTTTATTCATTCATCCACCGGGTCTAGAGAAAATAATAGCAAGGCTAGAATTTTCCGGGCCTCTCGCCCACTAAATCACTGAGATAGAAAGTGATTCTACCCTAACCATGGATCGAATTGGCACCTAAAAACTCAGTTGCAGGGATATGGAAACCGGGATGGAGAGGACTTTGGTTTGCTTATTCTCAAAAATGGTCGGGTTTGTCCAACAAACTAAGAACAGCTTCAAGTCTACGATTATATGCCGATTCCTTCACTTTCGATGGAGAGAATTTCTACAAGTGCAGCCTAGGGTCAAAAATTGGGTTACTTTGTAGTCTCAATAATCGATCTCAAAATCTTCCGAAGACATTTTCTATGCAACGCACAAGTATTTTGACGTAAGGATAGTGGATTGCAATATTCGGCATTCGCCGTCTAAGGAGCAAAACGTGAGAAATTCAGATAATAATCAGAGCTTGATACAGCGTGAGACTATCGCGCAGGCGATTTTGTTTTTTCGCGGCCAAAAGGTCATCTTAGACGAAGATCTTGCTAGCCTCTACGGAGTGGAAACCAGAATTCTTGTACGCAATGTAAAAAGGAATCTGGAAAGATTTCCACATGATTTCATGTTCCAGCTGACTCAAGATGAGTTTGGCCTATTAACGAAGCGGCGCCAATACCCTGACGGACGCGGTGGGCGTCGTTACGCACCTTATGTTTTTACCGAACAAGGGGTGGCTATGGTATCTAGTGTGTTGCACAGTCCGCAGGCTATCCAAGTAAATATTGAAATCATGCGAGCCTTCGTACAATTGCGTGAAGTACTTTCAAATCATAAGGAGCTCGCAACGCGACTCGCGGAAATGGAAAAAAACTACGATGATCGTTTTCGAGCGGTTTTTCAGGCGATCTATGCGCTAATGGAGACAAAATCGAAAGCCCAACCGATTGGATTTATTAGAGACTAAAATTACAATAAAATCAGATTGTTGTAGTTTGAGATCCCAAATTGGGATCTCAAACTCTGCGGACCATTATTCAGCCATCTCGACCAGTTTAATTGATCTTAGTTAGATCGTCCCTTCAAAGATATTTCAACTAAATCAGGCGCCAGCTTCAAATTGTCGCCAAAAATCCACAAGCTCGCTGTCTGAGTACCTTGCTCCGTGGATCTGCACTCCAACTGGCAAATTATTTTCGCCATTTCCGATGGGAAACGACAATGAAGGCGTGCCGAAAACTGTTGTAGGAACGGTATAGCCGCCTAGATACCGTGTGTATTCGATTGGGCCCCTATCCGTTTTGATGGACTTCCCACATTGATCTCTTTTTAATGCTGATGCTGGAGCTACTGGCAAAATCCAATAATCATATCGATCAAAGAATTTATCTACGCTCTGTCGCGCGCGATCCCTAGCTTTCATTGCCTGTTCATATTCATTCTTTGAGGCGACCATTCCCGAAATAAAGTACCGACTCAGAGGGCCTGGCCCTAATCTTCTCATTTGTAACTTTCCATATAGATAGTTGATGAGGCGATACCTAAAGATACGAGGTACAAGCTGGCTGTACTCGTAACCCGAGATAGCTCCCCAAGTTCGAAACAAATCTTCGGGATCATCCTGAGGACAGGCCATCTCAATTATAAAACCCCTCTGTTCAAGCTTTGATAAAAACTTTTGAACGGCAAGTTTAGACTCACCCTCCAACGTTGCACTACCATAGTCCAGACTGTAAGCGATTTTCACACCCGATGTTTTCCGCTCATGCTGTTCCTTAGGAGGGATGGGAAACGACTTTTTAAGCATATCAACGATGATCTTCATATCGACCAGGCAACGCGTCATAGGACCAAAGGTCACCAGATGTTTAAGACTGGTGGAGTGACTCTCTGGCCCCATATCATCGATGGGCATCCAACCATCTGAGCTACGGAGGCCATAGATACCGCAACAGTGTGCCGGGTACCGAATAGACCCCCCTAAATCCGAACCGATTTCGACAGTCGTCAGCCCCGAGAGAACTGCAGCGGCAGCTCCACCAGAAGAACCGCCCGGTACGAAAGCTGAATTCATTGGATGGACACATTCGGTGTGAACTTGGTTTTTAGCATTCCAATCTAAACAAGCCGTCGGGACAGCCGTACGCCCAATGATGATCATTCCGGCGTCCACTAAACACTGTATTATCTTACTGTTGGCCGACGGCTTATAATACTTAAACATCAACATTCCGTAGGTCGTCTTAGAGCCCGCGACCCGAAACGCGTCTTTGATCGTCAGCGGGATTCCATCATACTGCCCGAAAGTTTGGCCCCGCCTACGACGATCATCTGATGCCCGGGATTCCGCTAATGCCTCATGAGACCGCAATTCTACAACCGCGTGAATCGAGGGATTAAGACGTTGAATTCTGTCAAGGAAATGAGTCACCAACATTTCGCTAGTCCAGCTACCGTCGGTTAGACCCTGAGCTAACTGCGTAAGGTTCAGTCTTTCAAATTCCATCATTCTCTCCGTAAAAATCTAATTGATTTTATATGACCCCGGGACCGACGGGTTTCTTGGCGAACTACCCACCCGATACTGATGGGCGACTTCAAACTTATTCTTTGCCGACATTTCATCACTGCCTGCTGCTTTTATTGCAAGAGACTATCATTATAGCCGAGGAACTACCCAGCTAGCAGCTTTTGAACCAAGCTCCTCAATTGCAATGAGAGCCGCGGAGAAGTTGCCCCCCAAGCGGGTTCTGTAGGAAGTTACTTGGATTGTGATTCTTGCTCCCCCTAACCGGGATGATGAGCCTTTTGGTTTGCTTATTGTCAAAATTGGTCGGGTTTGTCCAACGAACTACGTACAGCCGCAAGCCCACGATTTTATGAACTTTCATTTACCCTCTAAACAGGGAATTTCGCAGATAGCAGCCGATTTTTTAAGAGTCTGGGCTTTCTTTGGACCAGGTAGCAAAGCATCTAAATTGCCCAAAAGCCCTCGTCAGAAAATCTTTACAATCGACCGGAGTTGTCCTTCGACCCTCCTGCCAAAATCCCCAGTTCAAAAAACTTAATTCCCAAAATCATAGAACAGGTGTCGCTCCTTTTGGCTACCGCATCATTTGTGGAAGGTTAATTTTGAACGCTAGGGAAATAGAAATTGTCCAATTAGTTATGAATTTGTGGACAGCAGGACAGTCCTACTCAGGCATTGTGAAATATTTAAACAACCAAGGAATTAAAAATCGAAGGGCCTCGCCTTGGGAGCATTCACTCGTGCGCTCCATAGCCGAACGCCACAAAGATAAACCATTAGTCCTTGAGGAGGAATAATCATGGACATCAAATCATCCCTGCACGGATAAGACAGTACAAAATTCTCCAAGCAAAAAAGAACTCCCGGCCTATCGCAGGAATTTGGGGTTGACCTCTGATTTGTAGTGTGGGACACTACAATTGGCAGCTGAGGAGGCTTCCTATGTCTAAGCACATGGAATTTGAGTGGGATCAGTGGAACATCCAAAAAAACGAACAAAAACATGGCGTGTCAAGACTTGAGGCTGAGAGTTCATTTTTCGACCCCCACTATTGTCTCTACGAGGATTTAAAACACTCCACCGAACGCGAAGACCGGTTTATTCTCTATGGCCGAAGCTTAGAGAATCGAGTTTTAATGATTGGTTTTACACGTCGAAATCAGAAGGTCCGAATTATCACCGCTCGCAGGGCATCACGAAAAGAAAGGGAAATTTATGAACAAAAAAAATAAAAAGACAAAGGAAATTATAGACTACGACTCCACCGATACGAGCTCGGTGATTAATAAAAAGAATCGGCTTAGCCTGGAGGACATTGGTCTCACACTACCGCCTGCGCCACCAACTCAAGTGATATCCATCAGGCTACCGACTGAGCTTTTAAACGAACTAAAAGCCTTAGGATCACGAGATGATGTTCCCTATCAAGCACTTATTAAAATCATGCTGGCAGAAGGGATCAGGGAAAAGAAAAAAAGAACTAAGAAATCAGCGTGACCCCCTTAAATCTGACGTCAAATAGATGCACTCCGTCATGCAACGCTACAAAGAAAGATCGTTAGTCATTCAAGGCTGAATCATCGAGGGAAATCAGATGGCTCTCAATGGAGGAAATTCCGCACTAAATGATGTACTGAGTATTCAATAGTCAACCAGGTGACTGTCCCGTTGGAATAGTCAACCAGGTGACTGTCCCGTTGGACACCGTTGGACAACACGGTAGTACCAGTCTTGTCTGATTGGCACGCGGGCCGTGCTGAGTTCTTCTTGGTCTATCCAAGTAAAAAATTTCTACCAACACGTGTCAAACTTCTTCTTAAATTTCTAACCGAATGGGGTGTGCGCGGGTAGGAAAACTAGTTGAAAGCAGGTGTTTTGTAGTCCAAACTCACTAAAACAAACTAAAGCAACTGTCGGAGACAGCTATGAATCTTCCTCTCACCATGAGGGCTTTAAGGCTCCATCAATTTGACGGACTAAAAAGTCTTAAAGTTGAAGAAGTACCTGTACCCAAACTCGCCCACGACGAAATCCTGATCAAAGTCGCAGCGTCTCCCATCAATCCTTCTGATCAGCTTTTTTGTGACGGTCTCTACAAAATCCCAGTCAGCCTTCCCTTCACCCCAGGATTTGAAGGATCCGGGGAAGTCGTGGCCGCAGGTTCGTCTTACATGGCAAGACGTCTTGTTGGTAAGCGGGTTGCCTCAGCCACACAGCGTGGAGATGGATTTTGGGCAGAATATGTCAAAGTCAAAGCCATTGAAGCGACGCCCTTTAATCCAGATGTACTGACACCTGAGCAAGCATCAATGTCGTTTGTTAATCCTTTGAGTGCCATGGCTTTAATTGAGCCTCTTCTCAAAGGTCGACACAAGGCCATGGTGCAGACGGCGGCTGCAAGTCAATTAGGCCGCATGATTGCCCGCCTTGCGGCGCGCTACAATGTCAACGTCATACACTGTGTGCATCGCAAGGAATTGATTCCGATTCTAACGGACCTGGGAGCAAAACACGTTCTAGTCACATCAGATCCTGATTTTGTCAGTAAACTACGAGATCTTGCAGCGTCACTTCAGGCAACCTACGCCATTGATGCGGTGGGAGGACCACTGACTGGACAGTTAGCAGAAGCTCTTCCCAATCACAGCACCATCAGCGTGTACGGAGCGCTGGCCGGAGCTGCCGTCGAAGTTGATCCAGGAGCTTTTATTTTTAAAGATCAGTGCATCAATGGCTTTTGGCTTGGAACCGCGCTCGCAAAAAAATCATATCTCTCGCAGTTTTTATTTGTTTGGCGCGCTAAAGCAAATTTAACAGGAGATCTCACTAGCAAAATTAATAGGACTGTTCCACTGACAGATTTACCTGGCATAGCCGCGTCTGGTTTAGGGCCGGCGAGTGAAGGTAAAATTATTCTTAAACCGTAAGCACGGGACAAGCGCCATGGAAGAACCAACCGAAATTAGCTGCCCATTTTGTGGAGAAACATTTACCACCTTTATCGATATTTCAGGCGGTAGCCAGCAATATATTGAAGACTGCCAAGTCTGCTGTCGTCCCATTGAACTAAAAGTCACGATTAGCACAAAAACTGGACGTTTTCGTATTTCGACTGCTCGTGACTGACTCGAATTTTTAACTAAAAAAATGCAAGAACTACAAAAAAAATTTAAAAATCGCGATGCCCTTGTAGCCCATTTAAAAGCTCTTGCGCCCTGGGCGGAAGGCGAACGTAGCTATATCCAAGGCGGTAGGCAAAAAGCGGAGATGAAGCTAGCCAATATTGACCCAGTCGGTTACGCCGAAACCCGGAATTTCGGTGATGGCAAGATCACGAGACTCTCACCCTATATTCATCACGGAATTTTAAACTTAAATGAAGTGCGCAACTACGCCTTAACCAAATGTGGTGATCCCGCAGAGATTACGAAATTCATGCAAGAATTAGGCTGGCGTGATTTCTGGCAACGCGCCCTATACGCACATCCTGATTGGGCCTGGACAGATATTGAAGCTTATAAGACAGGATTTACCGCCGATGATTATGGGGATCAACTGCCTCATGACCTGGTTGAGGGCAAGACTGGCGTGGCGTGCATAGATGCATTTATTAAAGAGCTCGTGCACACTGGCTATATCCACAACCACGCACGTATGTACCTTGCAAGTTATGTAGTGCATTTTCGCCGCATCAAATGGCAGGTGGGCGCTCGCTGGTTCTTAAAGCATTTACTGGACGGAGATCTGGCCAGCAATAATCTTTCCTGGCAATGGGTGGCGAGCACATTTAGTCATAAGCCTTATGTTTTTAACCTTGAGAATGTGCATAAATATTTCGGAAAATTAGTCGACACGTCACCAAGTGCAAATCATTCTCTTGATGCCACCTATGAAGAGCTTCATTCAAGGCTATTTCCAAACATAAGGAGCCAGCTATGAATCAGCCTTTAATTTGGCTTCATGAAGAGGCGCTTCGTACGACGCATCCTGTCTTTAGCTCAGCCCCAGCGGGCTCAAAATCTATTTTTATCTGGGATGATGGCTATTTTCAAAAACTAGACTACAGCTTGAAAAGACTGGTTTTTATCTACGAGTCCCTCTGTGAACTACCTGTTGATATTCTCCAAGGCGACATCATCAGTGTCATCAAAGAGATTGCGCCGTCGCAGTTGTATGTGCCGGCAAGTAATAAACCGCACTTACTCTCAATAATGAATAATCTAAAATCTATTGCTAACTTACTTATTATTCAAGACGACGACTTCGTGACGATTCCAACCACGATTGATCTAAGGCGATTTTTTAAATACTGGACCGCCACAGAAAAAACGGCCTTTAGGAAAAACGGCGGCCGTGATGCCTAGAGGAATCAAGAAGTCAAATCTACCAACCAAGATCTGTGAACGCTGCCGCAGGCCGTTTACCTGGCGAAAAAAATGGGAAAAAGTCTGGGAGCAGGTCAAGTACTGCTCAGACAAATGCCGCAAGACTTGATGCCAAAGACTGGTGGGTGCAGCAGTTTTATTTCAGTTCCTCACAAGCCAAGTGGTTTAATTTTGATACCAAGACCACATCTTAGTGCTACGTCACTTTGACGCAGTATGCACTAAATTCATGTATTTACTTACTTGGCACACCTCATGCTACATCAGCGAATGAACAATTTTTTAATTCCTTCGGAGGTTCCCAAGTCATGAAGCTGTCTACGTTAAATCAAGGCGTCCTTATGCTCTGCTCCATTTTTTTGATAGCGTCATGTCGCTCGCCTGAAGACGAAAGCACCTCAGGTCAGACCGGAACCTCCCGATTGCGCGGCTCCTTGAATTTCACCCCCGCTGGCATAAGCCAATCAAGCCCAGATCCCAGATGTGTTGGCACCATGGCGCGCGTAAATCCTGATTGGGACGATAGCGATCTCAAACATCTCTGTAGCTGGGGTGCAGACGTCAGCTGCCTTGCATGCTGGGCCCAAAAACATCCAGAAGTTGGGCCTTCAAACATTCTTGATAACTGTTTGCCGGACGAAAACGGCGACGACTCCGATTTATTTGCTAACGGCTGCTACAATGGTCCGGGATCAGACTATGGTGGACCCTACAATCCTCCACAGTCTCCGAAGCCACCAAGCTATCCCCAAGATCCTAACTATGGGCGAAACTGTGGTGGCCGACTTGCAGCACTAAAACCTGATTGGTCCCCAGGTCAGCTAAACTCCGCGTGTAGCGGTGCAGATGCAGAGTGCGTAGTAAGCACGGCTCGTCAACGTCCAAACTGGTCTCCAGGTCAATTGAACGTTGCTTGTACTACTGGAAGTCAACCTCGGCCACCTCAACCAATTCCGCAACCAATTCCGCCGCATTACCCCCAAGACCCTAACTACGGGCGAAACTGTGGCGGCCGACTTGCAGAACTAAGACCTAATTGGTCCCCAGGTCAGCTAAACTCCGCTTGTAGCGGAGCAGATGCAGAGTGCGTTGTCAGTACGGCGCGTCAACGTCCAAACTGGTCTCCAGGTCAACTGAACGAGGCTTGTACTGCAAGGTAAGTTTTGATTTTTGACTACACTCAGCCCAACTTAACCAATGACCCCAGCTAACGAGCTGGGGCTGACATTTCTATGAGGACATCTCCAAAGATGTATTGATGTCGCTTCGCTTCTCTACTCAGCTCCTGTACCACAAGGTTTTCGCTGTAAAGGACGTGGTATGGCAAACGGCACCAAGCGGGGTTCTACGGCAAATGTGCAGGGATCGCTATCAGGTATAGAGCATACAATAATTGCTAGTCGAGGCGAGAGAGTCATTTTGGACCGAGGCTTGGCGACTATTTTGTTGATTTTAGCCTGCGAAATAAAAGTTTCAATTTTTAATTCATAATATATATTTGATTGACAATTCTATATTACATATGGTTTTATGTAAATAAAGAGTCGTGCCAATGTCATAACGAGATCACCATTCATGTTTAAACGGCTTCCCCAATTCCCCCAAAAAAGCTTTTTTCTACTCGGACCACGAGGAACAGGTAAATCCACTTGGCTTAAGCAGCGTGATTTTGCGTTAAAAATTGACTTACTAAGATCTCGCGAAAGACTTGAATATGAACGAGATCCCTCCATACTTCACGAAAGAGTGGCGAAACTAAAGCGTGGAGATTGGGTGCTTATCGATGAGGTTCAAAAGATTCCCGCGCTCCTCGATGAGGTTCATAGTATCTACGAAGACAAAAAAATAAACTTCGCTCTCAGTGGATCGAGTGCGCGAAAATTAAAACGGTCAGGAGCAAACTTACTTGCAGGCCGGGCACTAAACTACCGGATGTTCCCGCTCGTTTTCCCAGAGTATGAATCTGGTCTTATGAAAGCTGATTTCAAATTTCAAGACCTCATAGATTGGGGAACATTACCACTCATTTTGAGTGGCCCCGATCATCGAGCGGAAACACTTGAGGCTTACATTGACAACTACCTACGCCAGGAGCTTATTGAAGAGGGTATCGTTCGCAAAATGGACCCATTCTCAAGATTTCTCTATGTTGCCGGGCAAATGAACGGGCAAATATTAAATGTCGAGAATATCGCCAGGGAAGCGAAAGTTAAGCGGCCCAGCGTGGATAACTACTTCGAGGTTTTAGCGGATACGCTTTTGGGATTTCGACTCCGTGCATACCAGCCCGGCCTGAGGGTTAACGAAGTAACCCATCCTAAATTTTATTTTTTTGATAGCGGTGTTGCTCGCGCAGCCGCAGGGCTTACGCGAGATGAAATTGATGATGCATATCGAGGATTCTTGTTTGAGACATTCATATTAAATGAAGTCAGCTGCTATAATGAATACCTAGGCAAAAAACGCGACCTATTCTACTACGCCCTTCGTAGTGGCGGGGATATCGACCTTATTATCCAGCTCCAAAAACGCACTCAGACGAGAAGTGATCGTGTCATCGCTATTGAAATAAAGCTTGGGAAAAAAATTCGAAGCGAGTGGCTAGATTTTTTAATTAGATTTGACTCCGATCAAAAAAATACAACCGCCCAGCGCAAAATTATCGTTTATAACGGCACAACTCCCGAAACACGCCACGGCATTGACATTCTTCCGGTAGAGGTTTTCCTCACTGAATTGTATCAAGGCAAGATTTACTAATCTGATCTACTAATCTGATCAATGGGGCGCCACACTTGCTCCTGTTTGAATGATGCTTTGGTTGCAAATCGCATCATGCCCTAACCGGGCAGTTATTCAAACCGGTGGGACCATTCCATTGTCCCGGATAGCGTTACTAGTTGTTTTTCAGAAGTGGTGACTCTTTCTCGCAGTCTAGGCGCAGAAATCTCCATAACTTGTATTTTGCAAGTTATTGCTGTAAGCTTGTGTTTAGCAAGTTATAAAATTGGATGGGATGGAGAGTAAATCATGAATGAGCGAGTGCTGGTAAC
>Ga0214923_10008810_pt1 | contig 10638 bp, 9 predicted proteins | sample LL1510_MetaG_FD_177993 | JGI IMG/M metagenome (GOLD analysis project Ga0214923, IMG submission 177993) | Freshwater microbial communities from Lake Lanier, Atlanta, Georgia, United States - LL-1510 | ecosystem: Environmental > Aquatic > Freshwater > Lake | place: USA: Georgia | collected 2015-10-15
ATATCCGTTTTGTCTTCATTCGCCAACAACTCAGCCTGATGGTACAATTAATAGTAGTCGTATTAGATTATTTCAGGTTGATTTAAATGTATTTCCGTTACCTAGTAATTCATTTTATCTCTATAATATTACAATTTATGTTGAGAACTTGAATTGGGTTAATGTATCTGGTGGAACAGGTGGGCTCAAATATGCGCTATAATTACTCTATGACGCGCATGATATGTTATATTGCGTGATGTGTTGGCTATATTAAATTCGTTAATGAATTTAGAATGTCTGATGACGATAATATAGAAGATGAGTCTTTTTTTACAAAGTTTACTAATTTAATTTTATTTAAAATTAATAATGCTGTATCAGACCCTAATGCTGACAAATATGCTGCAGAAAGGGCTAAAAAGAAAGAAGAAAAAGAAAAAAAAATTGCTGCTGCCAAAATTAATACTACGGTTGATACTAGTAAATCTAATCCAAATCAATTTAATTTTAAGAGATTTTTTAATAAAATTATAAGTCAAGCTACAAAAATTAGTATAATAATATTTTTTCCATTCATAGCACTTATGTTGGCAATGATTGTAGCAAATGAAATGATTGTATATTCAGTACCAGTACGTATTATATTTTTTATTTTTACATTTTTAGTTTGCTTTTTAATACCACCATTGTCTATTCTATTAGGATTCTTTTACCTTTTGAAAGGTGGATATAGTTATTATATTAATAATATGACTGGTAGAACCGATAAGGTACTAATTATGCCGACAATTTATGCATTACTTCCAATAACTACATATACACCAGAATCATCAATCTTAAAGTTCTTTTACTATCCGTTTAGATATCCAAAGTCAGATATTTCTGCAGCAGAAATACCAAAAACAATGGGGGCATATTGGAAGGAGTTAAATGAATCATTTAAAGATTTAGATAAAGTCAAGAATTTACCAATTTTCTCTAACCAACTTAAAAATTTAGAAACAAAATTACTAAAAAAATTACATGATTCATCAAAATTTAATTCTACACCACCAGTAAAAGTAGTAGCAGCAGCAGTACCAGCAGCAGCAGTACCAGTACCAGTACCAGCAGCAGTACCAGTACCAGCAGCAGTACCAGTACCAGTACCAGCAGTACCAGCAGCAGTATAAAATAAAGAATATAAAATGTATATATCTATTGATAATAGAAATGATAGAAGTGTCTGTTGTAACACCAACATATAATCGACGTATGTTTATTCCAACATTAATCGATATATATCGAAACCAGACATTTTCAAAGGAAAATATGGAGTGGCTAATTATGGATGATGGCAGAGATAAAGTGGAGGATTTGTTTACTGAAGCCGCAAAAACTATACCAAATATTAGATATATTCGCAAGGATGAAAAGATGCGAATTGGTGCAAAAAGAAATGCTCTAAATAAAGCAGCACAAGGAGCCATAATTATCGCAATGGATGATGATGATTATTATCCACCAGACAGAGTATCTGCCGCAGTTGAAGCCTTTAAAAATAACCCCAAAATAAATATAGCAGGAAGTTCAGAAATGAATATGTATTATCTTGATACAAAAAAGCTATATACAATTGGCCCATATCATAAAAATCACGCCACAAATGGAACAATGGCATGGAGAAAATCATATTCAGATACGCACAAGTATGACGAGTTTGTAACAAAAGCAGAAGAAGGCACTTTTCTTCAAGAATTTAAACACCCCATGATACAATTAAATCCTCTAAGTACAATTCTTGTTATATGTCATACAGATAATACTGTTGATAAGAGTGAATTACGAGAAGAACATCTGGCACAAGTAGGCACATTTCAGTCAAAGTTTAAAGAATGCTCGTATAAATTAGAAGATCTAGTTAAGGACAAGAAGATACGCGATTTTTATCTAACATTATAAGCGCCAGTGCCTAAAGGTTATTAATAAAGAAATAATAATTAGATAGAATGGACGAGGGTTTTTTGTATGAGAAATTAAATGTTTTAAACACTGCGTATAATAATACAATTATACCAGGAAAAACACCGGCTATTGCGTCAGTAATTAAAACACCTCTATTTCGGCATCAGGCTACACTAGTAAATGGAATGCATATATATCGCGATAAAATGACTCGTGGGTTTTTAATGGGCAATCAAGCAATAAATGGAAAAATTGGAATAATCGGCGATCCTGCTGGTACAGGAAAAACATTAAGTATTCTGGCATATTTAGTATCGCAGGTTGCCACATTCCCAAGAATAACTTGCGAACTAACAAATAATTCCTCGAAGTACTTTTTCTCACATGAATTATATCAATTATCTGACGCATTATCAACTAATTTGATTATTGTACCCCACAGTTTATTTAATCAATGGCGACAAGAAATTGCTAAACATACAACAATTTGCCTTAATGGTGATGCTACAAAAGGCAGATATATCGCTATTGAAACAAAACGACTTATTCGCGCAGGAGGAGATTTGGCTCAGAATATGATAAATAGTAATTTCGTATTAACAACAAATAAATGTTATAAGTATGTACAAGAATACGCACAAGAGCATGGTATTCAATGGAATAATGTAGTAATTGATGAAGCATCTGCGATATATATTAATTCATCGGATCCTCCATTAAAATTCCAGTTTTTATGGCTTGTTACAAATAACTGGATTCCACTAATTTTAAAGAATGCGTCTATAGTTAAGAATAGCTTATATTTTCTAAGAGATAGAGTAATACTCAATAAGGAACTAGAAAGTTGGTTAGTTGACTCCGCCTCTCCACATTATGAGGGTCAATTGGCATCTTCCTCGTTTTTCAAGGATTATTTGCCATTTTTTCATCAGAATAGAGGATGTATTGTTTTAAGAAACTTTACAGATGTAATTTATAGAAATATTAACTTACCACCAGTCATAAAAGACGTGTTACAATGCCGTCCAAACATGAGTTTAAATACACTAATAAGTTACTATTTGGCAAGAAATATTGAACCTAATATAACTTCTGCTAAAATTCCAAATATATTTCAAAGTCTAAATGTACAATTTAAAAATGTAAATGAATATTTAACAACAGCCCCTCTTATAAAACATTCTATGATAAGAAGAAAAGTAGAAGATAATGAATGTATGATCTGTTTGGAGCCTGCTGAATATCCAACACTTGTTGGATGTTGTTATAATTTATTTTGTGGTAAATGTGTATTAAGAAATATGATAACAAGTCATAGATGTCCAACTTGTAGAGATGATTTATCAGTTGAAAATATTTCCTGTTTACAGGAGTTAACAGAGGGAGATAGAATATTATCAAAAAATAAAACAGAGATATGTCTCGATATATTAAATCAAAATAGAAATGGTAAATTTATAATATATTCATCATTTGACAACATTTATTATCAGTTATTTGATGAAATTGACAGATTAGGACTAAAAGCAGAAAGAATAGAAAGCAATCTATTTTCACTACTTAAAACAGTAAAGAATTTTCAAGAGGATAGAACTAATATAATATTTGTATCAAATATTGATTTAATAAGAGGCTTATCACTATCATCTACTTCGCATCTGATTTTTTTCCACGAACTGCCCGTTTGCGAACTAAAGCAGGTTTTAATACAGGCGGCGCAACGGATTGGTCGCCGAGAGCCTCTGAAGGTAATTCATCTGAAGTCTGAGATTCAAGTTTAACACCGAGAGTATCATATAACTTACCTGTTTGATGTGTAGCCCATTGTGTTACACATCGAAAAGGAATATTATTCTCATTAGAAACACGATTCATCTCCTTCCAGGCATTAAAGAGTGCGGATTGTTTAGTTAATACAAGTGTATACTGTAGTTCAGAACAATCAGGAATTTTGCTAGGTTTTTCATACTTCTGTAAATAAAGATTGGGGTATTTTAGTTTTAGGCGATAGGAGAGGGGGAGAAGATTCCAGCATTGATGGAAAAAAGCCCAGAAGTCAGCTCTATCACTCCACCGCAGATATTCAAGAATCTCCTCATACACTTCAAATGGAACTTTCTCCAAAAATAAGGGAAGATTTTGATGAAATAACAGGCCGGCCAGATTCGCATCCTTAGTTTCAAGATCTAATTCGTCATTTTCCCCCCAATTTTCAAATAAAGTAAACCATGCCGCCCTAATAGCCACATGAATATTTTTGTCTAAACTCTCCTCTTTTCCTTGAATGTAATGCCCGTTCTTATCAGTATAAATTAAACTTTGAGAAACCTTGCGAATATCACCTAATTGATATAAATGATCTGGAATGTCCTTCTTAAAGAATTCTATTAGTTTCTCCTTCTTAGGCATAGAAACATAATGGACGCTACAGTATTTTAGAAGCTGCTGCATAATCCGACCCTCCAAAACATTACAAATTAAAATTAGCGGACAATCCTCTGCGAAGTTTCTTTTAGATTTTAGATAATCAAGTAATTCCTGAAGTCCACCTTTCTCACCCTGTGATAATCCATCCATTTCATCTAATAATACTGCCCGCCCATTAGGTGTTTCAGGATGAATCCACTTTGATACACCTGTTTCAATAAGAAGAGGCATAATTGTCTGACGAAAAGACGAACCTGTGCGTGTATGACTGGCATTAAACTCTTGAATCCAATATTTGGCCTGTTTACAAATGCGATATGCCATTGTTGTTTTACCCACACCAGGTGAACCAATTAGAAGAAAAGCGGGGTGAGTCCGTGTTTTAAGCCATTTTAGCATAGCTTCTTCTATTTCTGGATGAAGACATGCTGTCTCTGTCTCAGGTAAACTACTGCGAACCATACTATCACATTAATATTCAATTCTCTTTACATTCAAACGCGCTTATTAAGAGACCGCTTTCTAGTGTTGTTAGCCTTTTTACGTCTTTCTTTATACAGTCTATCAAGCTCATCATGCTTTCTATAAAAATACATTGCAGAATCAAACTCCTCGTATTTAAACGTTTCTTCAAGTCCACCAATGATAGTGAGAGCATAAATATAATTAGTTGGACTCTTAAAGCGAACTACTGAAAACTTGGCATTAAGTGCCTCCATTAGATAGGGAATTACATTCATGTCTTCTTTACTAAATCTAACAACTGGTTGAAACAACTTTTTTACTGTAGTTTTTGATTCAAATAATGGCATGTATCTATCTTTAACAAACTTATATGACGCTTTATTCATATCATTTAGCCAGACAAATTCATTTTTTTGTAAATTGTAGTTTCCAAAAATAGTAAAGAATTCTGGGGTTTTTTTGAGAGTAGCAAACTTTTTAGAGGATTCATTAATTTGTCTCTCCAAATGTTTTTCACCAAATATATTAACAGTCTTGAAAAGGACTTTATCTTTTTTCGTCCACATTATTATATTATACTATATTAATTATATATTTTTAAGTCATTATATGAAGTAAAAATATATATTAATGCATTTAGCGGTAATCGAAACCGCGTTGTTACCTTGATTCCATTATGGAAGGGTAAAGTTCTGCCACTAAACTATAAATGCTTTAAGGGTAAGAGTTTGTTTTTCTCCTTCCACTCTATCCGTAGATTGTTTTAAGATAATTTTTACGCAGAGGGCTTAGGGCAGCCTTCTGGAATGATAGTACCATCTGGTGCTACAGATCCGCCTGGCATAATGCAGCTTTCACCGTTTGTAATTCCCTCCCAGGTTAGACCAGCAGTTATAGCTCTTGTGCAGAGTTCCTGATTTTTAGCATTAGTATCGGAGCTATCAGTTTGTAGAGAGAAAAAGTATAGATTATCAGTTGGTACTTTAGTAGCATCGTTTACTGCCTCCTTTGGAAACACCTTTAATCCTCCATTTTTACTAACACCAACTAAATCGATACATGTATTCTGTTTTACACCATTGACATCGCGGCCGTAATATACTAAATAGTCAGGGCATGTATTGATCGTAGGGGGCCAGGGAACCGGAGTTTTAGCAAAGAGTGATCCAGGGCTGAACCATTTAAGTCCAAATATGACAAAAATGGCGACAGCGCCCATAAAGAATAAAACGGCTGCTAGTGTTTTACCGCCATTAAAAGCTGTAAGTGTGCCTCCTGTAATTACAGAAATTGCGCCAATTACATAGATTACTAAACCTATATTAAATGCCTGGCCGCTATAAACAAATATGAGTATTAGAACAGTTATAACTATGGCGATTCCTAAATAGGTAGTGAGCATTTCTCTAATATCTTATAACTATTTTATGATTCATTTTTAGATTAAATGTCCAATAACTTTTTTTACTGAATACTCCGCCGGTCTTATATGATGTTTACCATCAACAGTACAATCAAAATCTAATACAGGTCTCAACATATATTCAGGAATCTTTTGATAAGCTCCTACAATACCACCCACAATTGCGGCATTTGTATCAGTATCACCACCCTTCATCAATGTAATCTTAATAGATTCTTCAAACGAAATATGAGGATTCCGTAAAAAATAAATTGCCATTACAAATCCCCAACGAACATGCCCTATTTGTTTTGTAGCATCCATATTAGTTATATTAAGTGATTCTTCAAAATACCAATACTTAACTTTATCTGAAGTTATTTTATCATTTACAAAAGCATTAGTTAATTCAAGTGTTTCTTGTGGTGTCTTTCTTTTAAGTATATGAATAATAGCAAAAACATAAATCATATTTACTTCCTGGCAGACAATAGATGGATGAGATAATCGAGCATCTCCCTTGGCATATTCGATACCCATTTTAATAGTTGCGTTAGGTGTAGTAGCAATCCAAGTGGCAATTGCGGTAGCACGCATAAGAGCACCATTAGCTTCAGATTCTTCATTTGTTTTTTCAATAAGATCTTTACACTCTTGAATTGTATGAATATTTTGGTCGTTTAGAAAGTCATTAATAGCTTCAAACGCAATATTACAAGTCAGACCCATATCAAAAGGTAAAGATTTATACCAATCTCTATAGCCTTTCATAAGTGTTAGGCTAATAGGCATTTGACACGTCCATTTACTTAAGTCTGAGGCATTTGAGGATACAGTTTCTAAAGCATATCCCCATACACTGTCAGTTTCAAATGAAAAGCAGTCTATAATAGGAGCTAGATGAGTGGTATCAATGGAACTGAAAGAGTGCCACAAAGTAAGGGTTAATTCTCCATCATCTGTAATTTGGCCTGGACCAACACGCATATTGCCACCTCCAGGCATTGTCATAGCTTTAAGAGCCATTTCTTCGGTAATCTCTTTATGGCAGAATTCTAAAGTAGCACCCGCCGCATCACCAACAAGGGCGCCTAACATAGAATTCATCATTTTAATCAATATAAGGTAAATAGATTTTAGGCCGACCATAAAAAATAATAAAATATTTATTAAATATTAAATTATGTCAAAAATTAGCAACTAAATGTAAATAGTAATACAATAAGTATAACCAATTTACATCTGGCCGCCAGCAAGGGCGTACGCATTCGTTATCACGTTCGTGCCCGTTACACCCGCAACAGACACAGGGATGAAGAACGTGAGGTAATCAGTGTAGACATCAGGGGTGTTAGCGGCTCCAAGTACACCAAACGTGGTGCCAGACGTGCCACCAATAAAGCCCTGCGCCGCCGAAATCTGGGCCGGCAGTAGGAGCTGAACCTGGCGGAAGTAGCCGGCGCTACCAGTGAGAGACGACACAGGGGCAAAGACGGTCTTTCCTAGATCGCGGAGAACTAAGTTGCCGGCGGCGCCCGCAGCGTTCACCGTTTGGGCGAGAGACGCCTGTAGAGCGGCAGATGCAGTCTGCATGTAGCCAGGGGGGTAGTTGCCCACGTAGTTGGCGGATGTAGGAACAAACTCAAATACCATCGTGCTGGTGGCGCCTAGAACCGTCGCGGCATTGTAGTAGGTTGTGGATAGAGGAACTTGACGGATGAAACGAGTTACAGAAGACATTTTATAATCAGAGCTTAGAAAAAAAACACGCGAGGTGGTTAGAATGTCTTCATCTGCTGGCGCTCCACTCTCTGACTTTCAGCTCCCGTATACCGCCTATGGTTACGCCGGCCAAAACGGTCGTGTAAACTTAAATTCAGTCCCGAATGCTGGCGGTGCCTCCGTACCGGATTCGGCAGGCTTCTCTTTTCCAAAACAAACTGAAGTAAATTTTGCCTCTGATATGCTCCGGGGCAACTGGGACCATACAGCTCTTTCTGACGCATTCTTTACTCGAAAGAACGTGGATATAATCCAGTTCGAAATCCAGAAAGAGGTCTACCGTATAAGCGGCCCCAAAAAATGGGCTATTGGACCCCAAGATGTAGATGAAATTAAGATGATTATGCGGGCAATGTATTTACAATATGGTAAAAATAATCCGTTTAATATTGAAGGTCAGCTTGAAGAACTCAATCAACTAGTTGTTAAATGGTCTGTACCCCGTATAATGTCCGAAATCGAACAGTATAATTACTACCTTAATGATATTTCACACTTACCCGTCCCCCTCCAACAACCAATGAGTATGTCCTCCGCCGGTACCAAATCACTCCCCTTCCAACCTCAAATGTAATCCTTTAATTCTTTTCTATATTATACTATTATAATTCCCTCTTATACAACTAAAAATATAATATTCTACTAAGATATTTTTAGTTATTCATTATACCCCGCCAGTATTACTTCTTAGCAATTACAGGCTTTTTCTTCTTAGCTCCTGGAACATCCGACTTTGTAACAGATGTTGCCTCACTAGCTCTTAAAACGGACATAGCCTTCCATGCTTCCTCAAACTCATCCAAATCTGATATCCATAGGGATGAGGCAGTTTCAGCCTCTAATCGGTCAATCTCCGCCTGTTTATCCGAAATCTGTCTATCAAGCTCCACAACTGCCGCCTGTTTTACACGGTCAATCCGCATCTTTACACAGTATTCATACGAATCATATTCATCGGGCGCCCCAGGATTTGACAGAGGAGGAATATCACAGATTTTAAGTTGCTCCACAATCTCCTCATCCGTCTTCTTCTGAAGTACAAGGCGATCGTCAAGAATTGCCTGAATAAAGCGCCGCCGTGCATCGAGCTCAGTAATCTGCTTCTTAAGTGTTTCTAGCCCAGCCTGCCGCCGTCCCTCATACAAAGGAAGTCGCTTCTCCACAAATTCCTCCAAGATATCACCAATTGTCTTATACTTTACAATGTTAAAATCCGCATTGAAGCAGGTCATATTAGTAGTCTTCCAATTACTTGTGAGCTTGAACCGCTTCTCAAACTTCTCCTTATCAGCCTTTACCGCGTCATATCCATCCTCTGTAAAGTATAGAACGAACTTCACATCAATATCATTATAGAGGTCATCAAATCCCTTAATACCGAGTGGCTCAACTTCCTCTTTGCCCCCCTTTGACCCCTTGGATGATACACTACCTTTTTCTACTTTTGTAGCTTCACGTTTGGCCTCCCTAGATTTCTTATCATCATTCTCACATAGCTCATCTAGGAATGCCTTATAATCCTTCGTCCAAGTTCCCACTGGAAGTTCGGTAATAGTAATGGATTTATTTGCGTCATTAAATTCGTACAGGCCCTTTGTAACCCACGTACATTCATCCGAGCGGCGAGTAGTTCCCTTAAATCCCCACCACCAAGGATCCAAGGGTCGATTGGCAAGAGTATCAATGCTGCCGTGTAGTCGATGGCGAAGTAGTGTTACAATATCACTGGGATTATGAGGAGGAATATCCGTCGAATAACCCGTGCCGATACCAACTGAACCATTGATTGCAAGCAGAGGAACCACTGGTATATAGTATTCGGGTTCAACAAGCTCGCCATCATCATCAAGATGTTTCAATAGACATGCATCCTCCTTTCTAAAGATTTTACCAAGAATATCCTCCATATATGTGTGAATATAACGCGGCGAAGCCGCATCTTTACCACCAAGTAGCCTTGAACCGAACTGCCCCACAGGTCTGAGTAGATTGATATTATTGGCTCCTACAAAGTTCTGCGCCATGCCGACAATAGTTCCATTCAAAGATGCCTCACCGTGGTGATATGCCGCATGTTCTGAGACATAACCAGCCAGTTGTGCTACACGGATTTCCTCCCTGAGATTACGCTTGAAACAACTATAAAGAATCTTGCGCTGAGAGGGTTTGAGTCCATCAATTAGATGTGGCAATGAGCGGATATTGTCCGCATTACTAAAGTGAATAAGTTCATTATTTACAAAACTGGTATAATCAGCCTTACCATCTTGAGGAATAAGCATTAAAGTGGGGTCATATCTGCTGAGCCATCTCTTGCGATCATCCGCCTGTTTTTTGTTAAAGGCCAGGTTGATGGATTCATCAGTCTTATCGTCCCACTCATACTTAATCTCATGTAGATTCTGGAACCATTCACGGGCCTCTGCTGGAGTAGACGTACCCAACCCCTTATAATACTTAATCTTCCATCCGCTCATTGACGCCGTCTCAGCCTTCCATTTGTTGAATTCTGGCATAGAATAGAATGATATGGCAGATTTGCCCTTAAACGCCTTTAGAATGGGAGTCAGAAGTGTACAAAGGAATCCATCACGCATTAGGCCAGGCCACTCAGCATGAAAGAGATCCATAAGCAG
>Ga0214923_10008811_pt1 | contig 10637 bp, 8 predicted proteins | sample LL1510_MetaG_FD_177993 | JGI IMG/M metagenome (GOLD analysis project Ga0214923, IMG submission 177993) | Freshwater microbial communities from Lake Lanier, Atlanta, Georgia, United States - LL-1510 | ecosystem: Environmental > Aquatic > Freshwater > Lake | place: USA: Georgia | collected 2015-10-15
TTATTTACGAATATTAACACTAAGCTATTGAACCCTATCAGCAGATTAGTGTCTGAAACCATGCGGGTTCCGGTACAACCAAACAAAGCAATTGTAGGCGCCAATGCGTTTTCCCATTCTTCAGGGATACATCAAGATGGTTTTTTGAAAAATGCGCAGAACTATGAAATTATTAGTCCGGATGAAGTGGGTGCTGAAGGTAGTAAAATTGTATTAACAGCCCGCAGCGGACGCAGTGCGCTGGCTTATCGTTTTCAGAAACTTGGATATGATTTTACCAGAGATGATATTGATATTTTATATGAAAATTTTCTGCAGATAGCCGACAGACAAAAAGAAGTGGAGGAGGAACATCTTCATGAGATAGCAACTGTATACAAGCAAAATACAGTTCAGGCTTAGTATTTAATTTTTCAAATTTTTTCGGCGTGAGCCAACTTAAGCGTATGGGGGCAACATTATTTGATAAAATCTGGCATCAGCATATTGTTGAGCAAGTTACAGATGGTCCATCGGTATTATATATCGACAAACACTTGATTCATGAAGTCACCAGTCCGCAGGCATTTCAGGGTATAGAGAAGCGAGGTTTATCGATATTTAGGCCGAAGCAAATTGTAGCAACAGCCGACCATAATGTTCCAACGCTCAATCAGCATTTACCAATAAGAGATGAGTTATCTCGATTACAGGTGCAACAATTAATAGAGAATTGTACACGCCATGGAATAGAGCTTTACGGATTAGGTCATCCTAATCAGGGAATTGTGCATGTAATTGGACCGGAATTAGGAATAACCCAGCCTGGAATGACAATTGTATGTGGTGATAGCCACACCTCAACCCATGGTGCATTTGGAACAATTGCATTTGGAATTGGAACCAGCGAAGTAGAAATGGTTTTTGCTTCACAGTGTTTGTTACAAACAAAACCCCGCCAGATGCGCATTAATATTGATGGAGAATTGGGGGCAGGGGTTGTAGCAAAAGATATTATACTCTATATCATTGCTAAGATATCAGCAGGTGGTGCAACAGGTTATTTTGTTGAGTATGCCGGATCAGCTATTCGAAAATTATCAATGGAAGCCAGAATGACGATCTGCAATATGAGTATTGAAATGGGGGCAAGAGGAGGTTTGATTGCTCCAGATGAAATTACTTACACCTATATGAAAGGTCGTCCCTATGCACCAGCAGGAACAGCATGGGATAATGCAGTAATCAGTTGGAAAGAGTTATATACTGATAACGATGCTGTATTTGATTTAGAATTAAACATAGATGCAGCCAATATTCAGCCAATGATAACCTATGGAACCAATCCGGGTATGGGTATGGCAGTAACAGATGCCATTCCTTCTTATGAGTCGCTTGATGAGGAAGCAGAAAAGCAAAATTTGAAAAAATCACTTGCTTACATGGGACTAACCCCTGGTCAATCTTTATTAAATATGCCGGTACAACATGTTTTTATTGGGAGTTGTACAAATTCTCGTATTGAGGATTTGCGTTTGGTGGCAGAGCTGGTTAAGAATAAACAAAAGCATCCCGATGTACAAGTCTTGATTGTTCCCGGATCACAGGAGGTTGCTAGGCAAGCTAAACGAGAAGGCTTGGATGTAATTTTTGCGGCCGCCGGTTTTGAATTGCGTCAGGCAGGATGCAGTGCATGTTTAGGTATGAATGAAGACAAGGTTCCTGCGGGAGAATATTGCATTAGTACCAGTAATAGAAATTTTGAGGGTCGGCAGGGAGCTGGCGCCAGAACCTTACTGGCTAGTCCTTTAACTGCAGCCGCAGCTGCCATCACCGGAAAGATAACCGATGTTAGAACCCTGCTATAAATAACTGTTGGAAACGTTATCCAAATTAATTGTATGAAACCATTGAAAGAAATAGAAAGCAGATTTGTTCCATTACCCATTGAGAATATAGATACGGACCAAATTATTCCTGCCCGTTTTTTAAAAGCAACCACCCGGGAAGGTTTTGGTAAAAATCTTTTTCGCGACTGGCGGTATGTGCAGGATGATGAAAAGCAGCCGGTGAAAACATTTGTATTGAATCAACCCGAATATGCAGGTGAAATACTGGTAGCCGGAAAAAACTTCGGATGTGGTTCATCGCGCGAGCATGCGGCATGGGCCTTACAAGACTATGGATTTCGTGCAGTGGTATCCAGTTTTTTTGCTGACATTTTTAAAAACAATGCTCTTAATAATGGAGTATTGCCAGTTAAGGTTTCTGATGAATTTTTAAGTCGCATTTTTTCATTACCCTCCAATAGTATTATTAAAATAAATGTAGAAAAACAAACGATAACCTTGCTGTCAACAGGAGAGGAGGCACATTTTGAAATCAATCCATATAAGAAAACCTGTTTATTAAATGGATATGATGATATTGACTATTTAATCAATAGAAAAGAAAGTATTGAAAAATATGAAGCTGCTCGTAATTAGGAATTGATGAATGGCGTTGAATTCAATTTAATACGTAATAAATTATGGAAAAAAAGATAACAGTTATTAATGGAGATGGAATCGGTCCGGAAGTTACTGCACAGTCGGTAAAAGTTTTAGAGGCAATCGCTGCAACACATGGACATACTTTCAGTTTTGAATATGCTTTAATGGGTGCTGATGCGATTGATAAAACAGGAAGTCCATTACCTGCTGAAACCATTACTAGCTGTTTACAGTCGGATGCTATTTTATTTGGCGCCATTGGGGATCCACGATTTGATAATGATCCCACTGCGAAAGTTCGTCCGGAACAGGGCTTATTACAGCTAAGAAAAGAACTTCAATTATTCGCCAATATTCGTCCTGTTAGCACCAATCCGGCTTTACAGCATTTATCTCCACTCAAGAGTAAACAATTACAGGGAGTTGATTTTGTTATTTTTCGTGAGTTAACGGGGGGTATTTATTTTGGTAAAAAAGAATTGAGTGAGGATGGAAATATTGCTTCTGATACCTGCTCATATCAACGATTTGAAATTGAGCGGGTAGCCCAGCAGGCATTTCGCTATGCTCAAAAGCGGCGGAAGAAACTTACATTGGTCGATAAGGCAAATGTGCTGGAATCATCCCGGTTATGGCGAAAGGTTGTTCAGGGAATGGCGCCAATTTATCCGGATGTTACGGTTGATTACATGTTTGTAGACAATGCTGCCATGCAATTGATTTTATATCCGGCGCAGTTTGATGTGGTATTAACAGAAAATATGTTTGGTGATATTTTGAGTGATGAAGCCAGTGTGTTAACAGGTTCTCTGGGCTTGTTGCCTTCTGCATCGGTTGGAAATCATACAGCTTTGTTCGAGCCTATTCATGGTTCTTATCCTCAGGCAGCCGGAAAAGATATTGCTAATCCGCTTGGTTCTATTTTGTCAGCAGCTATGTTGCTCGATCATCTTGGTTTGCATACAGAAGCGGATCAGGTTAGAGAGGGAGTTAACTGGACTCTGGTAAGTGGTTTTGTATCTAAGGATATCGATCCTGTGAATAGTTATTCAACCAGTGCCATTGGGGATTTGGTTGCTGGATTCATATCGAGGCATAGAGATGCGATTGCCAAGGGCAATCATCAGGTAAATCAATCTACTATTATCTAGCAAGTACAAAAATTGCTGTTAACAGTATTTTTTATCAAATAGTTCTTTTTTTAGGGAGGCGTTCGTATATTTGGTTTCAACTACCTCTATGGGTAAACTGGGAACACATACAATGTCTTGGATAATTGCAGCATCTATTATTGCTGTGATTACTATTATTATTCCCGTTTTCCGAAGAGGTTGAGTGGTATCCAAATTCACAAAAGATATTAACCCCGCCTCATTGAAGCGGGGTTTTTTTATGAAAAAATGAAGTAAAATTTTTTATATGGCAAGTTATTACGATTCAAATACAATCATTTACCTCAATGGTAGTTTTGTGAAAGCAGCTGAAGCTTCTATTGATTTATATAGTCAGTCGTTGCATTATGGCTATTCAGTGTTTGAAGGAATCCGATCTTATAAAACTTCTTCGGGCGCAACAAAGATATTTAAGCCGAAAGAGCATTACGACAGGTTTGAACAATCGGCACTTGCGATTAATATGCCGTATCACTGGGAAACTTCTGAACTCATTCGTATTACAGATGAGTTATTGGAAAAAAATAAATTAGGTGATGCATATATCCGTCCGGTTGTGTATGCACCAGCCAATATGACTTTTAGTGTAAATACCCAATCCTATCTGGTGATTCAGGCATGGGAAATGGCTCCTTTTTTGGGAGAAAAGTTATTGCGTGTTCTCACCTCTTCATTTCAGCGTCCTAATCCGCAAGCATTTCATATGCGTGCAAAGGCTGCTGGGCATTATGTAAATTCAATAATTGCCAGCCAGGAAGCTAAGGCAAAGGGATATGACGAAGCCCTTTTATTAGATATGCAGGGTAATGTAGCTGAAGCTCCCGGCGCCAACGTTTTCATTGAAAAATCCGGTATTTTATATACGCCCCCTCCCGGACATATATTGCCGGGAATTACCAGAGCAACCGTAATAGAGCTCGCTGCAAAGCTTGGTATTCCCTGTGTTGAAAAACATTTTACAGTTGAAGATATTTATAATGCGGAAGCTGCATTTTATTGTGGAACCGCTGTAGAAGTAATTGGTTTTGCCTCTTTGGATGATAAACCTTTATTAGCTAAATGGGAAGATACCTTAAGTAAGCAAATTCAATTAGCCTATAAAAATCTTGTTATAGAAGCTTCCATCCCATCACCTGAAAAACAATTTGCGTAAATAAATTAGTATGGCAACTGAATTGAACCAATATAGTAAGATTTTAACTCAGGATCCTACTCAGCCTGCTGCTCAGGCAATGTTGTATGGCATTGGATTAACTGAAAAAGATTTGGCCAAGGCACAAGTGGGAATTGCCAGTATGGGCTATGATGGCAATACATGTAATATGCACCTGAATAGCTTAGCAACAATAGTAAAAAAGGGTGTATGGGAAAATGAATTGGTTGGATTAATTTTTAATACCATTGGCGTTAGTGATGGCATGAGTAATGGAACGGATGGTATGCGCTATTCATTGGTTAGTAGGGATGTAATTGCAGATTCAATTGAAGCAGTCTGCGGAGCTCAATATTATGATGGTATTATTACTCTACCAGGCTGTGATAAAAATATGCCTGGAAGTATAATTGCCATGGGTAGATTAAATAGACCTGGTATTATGGTTTATGGTGGCACAATTGCTGCCGGACATTATAAAGGGCAGGACCTGAATATCATTTCAGCATTTGAGGCATTGGGACAAAAGATGGCTGGACAGTTGGAGGAGGCCGATTTTAAAGGAATTATACAACATGCCTGTCCGGGTGCAGGTGCCTGCGGAGGTATGTATACAGCCAATACAATGGCATCTGCAATTGAGGCCATGGGGATGAGTTTACCCTATTCCTCTTCTAATCCTGCTTTAAGTGATGAGAAGAAACAAGAGTGTTTGGATGCAGGAAAGGCAATACGCGTTTTATTAGAAAGAGATATCAAGCCCAGAGATATCATGACTCGAAAAGCGTTTGAAAATGCTATCACAGTAATTATGGTTTTAGGGGGAAGTACAAATGCAGTTTTGCATTTGTTGGCAATGGCAAAAAGTGTAGATGTGCCGCTCAGTCAGGATGATTTTCAACGCATTAGTGATCGGGTTCCGGTATTAGCAGATTTTAAGCCCAGCGGAAAATATTTGATGCAAGATCTTCACCCATGGGGAGGGGTTCCCGGTGTGATGAAATATTTGTTGCAGCAGGGATTATTACATGGTGATTGCCTCACAGTTACCGGAAAAACTATTGCAGAAAATCTTGCAGCTGTGCCTGACATAGATTTTGACAAACAAAAAATCATTTTCCCGTTAAGCAATCCCATTAAAGCTACTGGTCATCTTCAAATATTGTATGGCAATCTTGCAACAGGAGGAAGTGTTGCTAAAATTAGTGGCAAAGAGGGAGAAATGTTTACTGGTCCTGCACGGGTATTCGATGGAGAGTCTGAATTAATTGAAGGAATACAAAGTGGAAAAATTTCGCCAGGAAATGTTGTAGTAATCAGGTATGTTGGTCCAAAAGGCGGGCCCGGTATGCCAGAGATGTTGAAGCCTACATCCGCTATTATTGGGGCAGGGCTAGGCAAATCTGTAGCATTGATTACAGATGGAAGATTTAGTGGCGGAACGCATGGATTTGTGATTGGGCATGTTATGCCGGAAGCATATATGGGAGGAAATATTGCTTTAGTAAAGGATGATGATATTATTGAAGTGAATGTGGTTACCAAGCAAATGAACTTACAGATTTCTGATGAAGAGCTTGCTAAAAGGAGAGCCGCCTGGAAGCAACCGAAATTGAAAGTAAACAAAGGATTATTGTTTAAGTATGCCCTGCAAGTGAAAGATGCTTCACAGGGTTGCGTAACCGATGAAATATAAAATAATTAAATTCTCATAGTATGTCAAGTGCCATTGTAACTGTTGAAGCTGCCACTATTCAACCCGCTAAGTCAACTACTATTTCGGGTTCAAAAGCAGTTTTAGAAGCCCTGATAGCAGAGGGAGTACACACTATTTTTGGTTATCCCGGTGGTGCCATTATGCCAATATATGATGCCTTATACGATTATCACGAACGATTGAAGCACATTTTAGTTCGGCATGAGCAAGGTGGAATTCATGCTGCACAAGGTTTTGCAAGGTCTTCCGGACAAGTTGGGGTTGTATTTGCAACCAGTGGACCGGGTGCAACTAATCTGGTAACTGGCTTAGCGGATGCTATGATTGATAGTACGCCGCTAGTAGCAATTACCGGACAGGTTTTTGCTCATTTATTGGGAACAGATGCCTTTCAGGAAACGGATGTTATCAATATTACTTCACCGGTAACCAAATGGAATTATCAGGTAACAGACGCAAATGAGATTCCTACCGTGTTGGCAAAGGCATTCTATATTGCAAAGAGTGGTAGACCCGGACCTGTTTTGATTGATATTACCAAAAATGCTCAGTTGCAGCAATTTGATTACAAGGGGTATCAATCTTGCAATCATATTAGAAGTTATCGACCAAAACCCATTGTTAGAAAAGAGTTTATTGAAGAAGCCGCTCGATTGATTAATGAAGCAAAGAAGCCATTTGTAATATTCGGACAAGGAGTAATTTTAGGTAAGGCAGAAGCAGAATTTGCACAATTTATTGAGAAAGGCGGGTTGCCTGCAGCCTGGACGATTTTAGGTTTAAGTGCATTGCCAACCAATCATCCGCTAAATGTTGGTATGTTGGGAATGCATGGAAATTATGGTCCTAATGTTTTAACCAATGACTGCGATGTATTGATTGCAGTGGGTATGCGCTTTGATGATCGGGTAACAGGCAGGTTAGATAAATATGCCAAGCAGGCAAAAGTGATTCATTTGGATATTGATCCATCTGAAATTGATAAAAATGTAAAGGCAACTGTGGGTGTTTGGGGTGATTGTAAAGAAACCCTTCCCCTATTAACAAATTTGCTTGTTAAAAAAGAGCATACCGAATGGTTACAAAAATTTCATGATCATGAAGCTGAGGAAAATAAAGAAGTAATATTTGCCGAATTACATCCCGAAACTGAAGTTTTGACAATGGGAGAAGTGATTCGCAATCTCAATGAAATTTCTGGCGGTAATGCAATTATTGTTACTGATGTTGGGCAACATCAAATGGTTACCTGTCGATATGCACTTTTCAATCAATCGAATAGTAACATAACCTCCGGAGGTTTGGGAACCATGGGATTTGCATTGCCTGCTGCCATCGGAGCAAAATTTGGTGCGCCTAACCGAACAGTAGTGGCAGTGATTGGAGATGGGGGAGTTCAAATGACTTTACAGGAGCTTGGAACTATTTTACAAACGGATGTTGATGTGAAAATATTGATTCTGAATAATCATTTTCTTGGTATGGTTCGGCAATGGCAACAGCTATTTCATGATAAGCGATATTCTTTTGTTGATATCGCGAGCCCTAATTATGTTAAACTCGCGGATTCATATGGAATTGCAGGAGCAAGCATTTCATCCAGAGCAGATTTAAGAAATGCACTGGAATCAATGTATCATCATCGGGGATCGTATTTATTGGAAGTGATTGTAGGAAAAGAGAATAATGTATTTCCTATGGTTCCACAAGGATGCAGTGTAAGTGAAATTCGACTCAAATAGGTTAACAAAAAGCAAATAATTATTATGAAGCAGGAATATACAATAACCGTTTATACAGAAAATCATATTGGATTACTGGTTCGAATTGCTACAATTTTTTCCAGAAGAAAGATAAACATAGAAAGCCTCAATACTTCTCCTTCGGAGGTTGAAGGTATACACCGGTTTACAATTGTAATTGATGAAACTGAAGAGGTGGTTAGAAAATTGGCCAGACAAATTGAAAAGCAGGTTGAAGTTCTTAAGGCTTATTACAATAGCAATGAAGAAATTATCTGGCAAGAGCTTGCATTATATAAAGTACCAACAGCCGAAATAGCTGAAAAAGTTAAAGTAGAAAGATTGCTACGTGAAAATGGTGCAAGGGCAGTAGTTATCCGAAACGACTATGTAGTATTTGAAACGGTAGGGCATCGAGAAGAAACAGATCGACTGGTTCAGGTGCTGGCACCCTATGGATTAATCGAATTTGTAAGAAGTGCACGTGTGGCAATAATTAAAGAAAGTCGCGGATTCCATGAAAAATTGAAAGAATTTGAGCAAACTGAACCTAAAGAAGCTTTGGTGGAAAACGAGTTCCTCAATCAGCAAAAAGAAGTATTTACAATGTAACCATAATAAATAATCAAACACACCCAAAAAATCAATCATGGCAAAATTAAATTTCGGCGGAGTAGAAGAAAATGTTGTTACCCGCGATGAGTTCCCACTTTCAAAAGCACAGGAAGTTTTAAAAAATGAAGTAGTAGCAGTTATCGGATATGGCGTTCAGGGTCCGGGCCAGGCGCTGAATCAAAAAGAAAATGGCGTTAATGTAATTATTGGTCAAAGAAAGAATTCCAAAAGTTGGGATAAAGCAATTGCAGATGGTTTCGTTCCAGGAGAAACGCTTTTTGAGATTGAAGAAGCGTTGGAGAAAGGAACAATTATTTGTTATTTGTTGAGTGATGCTGCTCAGATAGCCATGTGGCCTACGGTAAAAAAGTATCTTACTCCCGGAAAGGCACTTTATTTTTCACATGGATTTGGTATTACGTATAACGATCAAACCGGAATCATTCCTCCTGCTGATGTAGATGTATTTTTAGTTGCGCCTAAAGGATCGGGCACTTCTCTTCGTAGAATGTTTTTGCAGGGTAGAGGATTAAACAGTAGTTATGCAATCTATCAGGATGCTACCGGAAAAGCTTTCGAAAGAGTAATTGCTTTAGGAATTGCAATTGGAAGCGGTTATCTGTTTGAAACTGATTTTAAAAAGGAGGTATTCAGCGATCTTACCGGAGAAAGAGGAACATTGATGGGTGCGATTCAGGGAATCTTTGCTGCTCAATATCAGGTTCTCCGTTCAAAAGGTCACTCTCCTTCAGAGGCATTTAATGAAACTGTTGAAGAATTGACACAATCATTGATGCCATTGGTTGCTGAAAATGGTATGGATTGGATGTATGCTAATTGCTCAACTACCGCTCAGAGAGGAGCTTTGGACTGGTGGAAAAAATTCCGTGATGCTACATTACCTGTTTTTACTGAATTATATGAAAGTGTTGCAGCCGGTAAGGAAGCAGCTAAATCAATTGAAAGTAACAGCAAGTCTGACTATCGTGAAAAATTGGAAGAAGAATTAAAAGAATTAAACCAAAGTGAAATGTGGCAAGCAGGCAAAACAGTGAGAAGTCTGCGTCCGGAAAATAATTAAAATCTGGAAAGCATTCACTTTTAATCTGAAGGTATGCAAGAAACACTATCTATATCTGCACTTGATTTTGCAGGAGCGAGGGAGCGACTAAAAAGAGTGGTAAAACATACACCACTCATTTTTAGTCGTAATCTTTCGCGTAAGTATGATTGCCAGGTTTACTTAAAGCGGGAGGACTTGCAAGTGGTACGTTCCTATAAAATCAGAGGAGCGTTTAATATGATGAGTAGTCTCTCTCCAGAGCAAGTTGCCAATGGAGTTGTATGTGCCAGTGCCGGTAATCATGCTCAGGGTTTTGCATACAGTTGCCGTAAACTGCAGATAAAGGGAGTAGTATTTATGCCCATAATTACTCCGAATCAAAAAGTTTCTCAAACTAAAATGTTTGGAGAGGAATGGATTGAAGTGGTTTTAACTGGTGATACGTATGATGATTGTGCAAAAGAGGCACTTGCCTATACTCAGGCGCATAATAAAACATTTATTCCTGCATTTGATGATATTCGAATTATTGAAGGTCAGGCTACAGTGGGTATGGAAATTTTAGAAGATCAGCAGGATATAGATTATCTCTTCGTTCCGGTAGGTGGAGGGGGGCTGAGTGCAGGAGTAGGGGCTTATTTCAGTTTGTTTTCTCCCAACACTCAAATAGTGGGAGTAGAACCTGCCGGAGCACCCTCAATGCT
>Ga0214923_10008812_pt1 | contig 10637 bp, 12 predicted proteins | sample LL1510_MetaG_FD_177993 | JGI IMG/M metagenome (GOLD analysis project Ga0214923, IMG submission 177993) | Freshwater microbial communities from Lake Lanier, Atlanta, Georgia, United States - LL-1510 | ecosystem: Environmental > Aquatic > Freshwater > Lake | place: USA: Georgia | collected...
AGGTCCTTTTTCAGCTCCTTTTTCAGCTTCTTTACTTTCTTCGTGTCCTTTTTCAGCTTCTTTATTTTCTTCAGCTCCTTTTTCAGTTCCTTTTTCAGTTTCTTTACTTTCTTCGTGTCCTTCTGTAGTTGGTTTAACTGTTCCTTTTTCAGTTTCTTTACTTTCTTCGTGTCCTTCTGTAGTTGGTTTAACTGTTCCTTCAGTTTCTTCATTTTTACTTGTTTTAGCAAGACCTCCTTTGGATTTATATGTGTCATATCTTTTTAATGATTTTCTAGCTAAATTTAAATTTCTTTTATTTCTAAATGTTCTTCTTTTGTATGAAGATTTATTTTTTTTAACTTTTTTTAAACTTTGCTTCTTTTTTTTGTATAGTTTTGATATTTTACCTTTAGTCAATTTCATTCTATATAAATAAATTAATATTTTTATTTATATACTTATATTAATGAGTGATCAAAATATAAATATCGCAACTTCAAATGTTACCGAAAATTGTGATTATAAATGTTCATATAGTTTTAAATATAATGAAAGTAATTCAACAGCTAAAAATAATGGATTTACTATATCTATAACATATGATTCTACCAGCACAGCTAATGTTGTATTTAATGAGCAAAAATATACTGTTAGTTCAATTACAATAACTTCACCATCAATACATTATTTTAATGGAACAACTATGCCAGGAGAAATAATTATAACACATAATCCTGTAACTACTGGAAACATATTAGAGGTATGCATACCTTTTACGTCTTCAACTGAATCATCTCCAGCATCAGAACTAATAACACAAGTAATAACTAAAGTTGCTACAAATGCTCCTAGTCAAGGTGAATCAACAAATTTAAATATACCAAATTTTACACTCCAAAGTATTGTTCCTAGAAAACCTTATTTTTATTATAATGGTGGTAATCAAGATTGGATAGTTTTTGGAGCTTTAAATGCCATACCATTAAGCTCATCAACAATTTCAACATTACAACAAATAATAAAAAAATTTCCTTTTTCAACACCTGGTACAAGTTTATTTTACAATTCAAAAGGTCCAACATCTGGTGTTCAAATAGGTGATGGAATTTATATTTCTTGTCAACCTACTGGTTCAACGGAAGAAGAAACAGCAGTTACATACAGTAAACAATCTACATCTTTTGACCTTTCAAATATTATGCAGAGTCCAATATTTCAAACAATAATAATGATAATATTTGCGTGTTTGTTATTTATTTTAATATTTTTTGGTATATCAATGTTTTATAATTATATATCATCTGATAATCCAAAATTACTAAAATTAACTTAAACATTAATTGGTAATATAATTAATGTATTTTATACTATTAATTGTAAACATATTGAATTGTTTTTCAATTAGAATATTTAAAAATAAGTATATAAATAATGAACAATGGAATATATTAAAAAAATATATTATTAATCCTCAAACAAATATAATTGAACGAAATAAAATAAATAAAATAATATATTTTTATTACGATGATTGGAGTTATTATAAAGCTTTAAAGTTTAAAAAATTTCATTACAATAAATGTAAAAATATTCCATTAATTGAATTATATTCTTATTCAAATGTTGGTTTATTGAAAGCTATTAAAAATTATAACGGAAAAAGTAATTTCATAAAATATGCTGAAATTTATGTAAATGGAGAACTATATAAAGGATTAACAGATCTTCATCCAATATCGATTGTTTCAAGAAAAGAACGATCTAAAAAACAAAATATTTCAGAAGTTAATTTATACAATAAAGAAAACATAAAAACAAGGTTTATTGGTAATAATGATTGGTTATATGAAAATTTGAATATTAAAAATAATTATTACGTCTATAAAAATTATTGGGAACGCGATTATGATTTTTATGAAAATTTTTGGGAAAAAACAAATTTATTAACTCCATTTGAAAAGTATTTGGTACAGTCAAAATATAACTATTTTTTGGAAAGTAAAGAAACTAATTTATATATAGCAAAAAAATTAGGATATTCAGAAGAATATATTAGAAAAACAATAAAAAATGCTTTAGATAAATGTAATAAAATAAAATATAATAAATTTGAATATTTACCAATTGCTTAAAAATATATCCAAATCAGTATCTTCAGTTAAATTTTCAATTAAATATGTTGGATGATATTTTTTAATAAGTTTTTTCTCTCTTATTTTTTCCCATAAAATTTTTCTGAATTGTTTTTTAAATTTTAAACAATAATACAAATGACGAAAATTGTTAATAATTCTTATGCTTTGTTTTGTTAAATTTGAGTCGTTTATATAATAAGTATTTATTAATTCACAAATAGGGTTATTATATAAAAATGCTATTAGTACTTTATCATTAAATGTAGGTATAAAAGTTAATTTATTACTATCACAATATAATACTTGTAAATTTTCTGGTAAAATAGGTAGTGAAGTTAATTCATTATTATCGCAATATAACATTTCTAAATTTTTTGGCAATCTAGACAGAGATGTTATTTTATTATTAGAACAACTTATTATTTTTATAGTGTCAGGTAAGTCAGGTAAATAACTTAGCTTATTATTGGCACAATATAATTCTTGTAAATTTTTAAATCTAGTTATATTTGGCAAATAAGTAATATTTTTAAAACGAACATCAATTACTTCAACATCTTCAGATAAAGAATTTAAATAACATTCAATATCAAATTGTGTCATGGTAAATATATATTAATTATGTTTTTAATACATATTTATAATCATTTTTTTTATAAAATAATTTACTAAATAATTAATTAGAGCTATTTACAGGTGAAGCATCATATAGATTTTCAAGTAATGGTTTATAAGAAGGTGGTGTAAGTGAAGAACCAGAACGAACTATAGGTGCCATTTTAGCTACAACTTCTTGCTCTAAAGTATATGGGAATTGATTAAAAGCAGTAAATTGTGACATTTTCTTTTTTTCAGATGGAGCATAAGCGGCGAGTGCACCTAAGCCAGTAGCGTTAGATGAACGGCGCATTAAATCAAAAGCAACTAAAGCAGCTAATACTGCTAAAATAGGATTTGAATATATAAACAAGTATATAACAATCAATATAATTACAACTTTTCCGACTAAATTATCAATTACATTAGCTATTATTTCAGGTGTTTTTAATCCCAAAATTAAATAAATTATCATTAGGATAACTAAAATAAATTCACCTCTATGCTCTTTTTTTAAAAGTTCTGTGAAACTATCCATATATCATATTTATAGATTTTATTTTAAATAGCATTCTATTTTTGTAAACAACATAAAAACAATATTCTAAATAATATTAATGAATACCTATCTTGGACAAAAAGGTTATACTATATCCAAAAATGAATTAAGTATTGAAAAACAAGTAAAAATAAGAAATGATTTAACAATTAAACCATTTGTTATGGGAGCACCAATAAATGATACAAAGACCTTTCCTGCTTATAGAGAATCGCCAAATAAATTCTATGTTCCACATTATTATGGTGTTGAACAATTCGGACCGCCAAAACAATATAAGATTTCTGAAGGTTTAGATATAAATTTAGAGTTTAATGGAAAATTAAGAGATTATCAGGAGCCTGTTGTAAATAAATTTGTAAATCATTGTCTTGATGTTAAATGTGGAGGCGGATTACTTGAATTGCATACTGCTTGGGGTAAGACATCAGCTTCTTTGTATATTGCTACTCAATTAAAGAAAAAAACAATTGTAATAGTTCATAAAGAATTTTTAATGAACCAATGGATAGAGAGAATACAACAATTCTTACCTAAAGCAAAAATTGGTAAAATTCAAGGTCCTATTATTGATATAGAAGAAAAGGATATCGTTTTGTGTATGTTGCAGAGTTTAGTTATAAAAGATTACGAGAGTTCTATATTTGAACAATTTGGATTAACAATTATAGACGAAGTACACCATATTTCGAGTCAATCATTTTCTAACTCTTTATTTAAAGTTGTTACAAAATACATGCTTGGATTATCAGCAACGATGGAACGAAAAGACGGGACAACTTCAGTTTTTAAAATGTTTTTAGGTGGAATAATTCATAAAGCTGAGAGAAAAACAGATAATATTGTAGAAGTAAGATCATTAACATATAAAGTAGATGATGATGATTTTAATGAAACAATTTTAGATTATCGTGGAAAACCGCAAAATAGTACTATGATTTCAAAATTATGTGAATATAGTCGTAGAACTGAATTTATTATAAAGACATTGTGTGATTTTATTAGTGAACCTGATATTAGTAAAGCAACTATTGAACATTATAAATCTGAAATGGATAAAAATGTACCTAATTGTGAAATATGTTTGAAAAATATAAACTATTTGGTAAAAAATACGTGTTGTGATTGTGTAAAATATTGCCTCTTATGTTTAGAAAAAATCCAACCAATTGTTACTTGTTTTATTGGTTCAGACGGAAAAAATAAACAACGGAAAGAATCACCCAAATGTCCTAATTGTAAAAAGGTTTTAAAGTATGAACAAAATTATATAGAAAATAAATACATAAAACCATTAGAAAAAACGCATACCATTATTATGGCTCACAATTTAAATATATTGCATTATATCTATAAAAAATTTGTTTGTAAAAATTTAGCTAGTGTAGGTTACTATGTGGGAGGAATGAAAGAATCAGAACTTAAAAAATCAGAAAAAAAACAAGTCATTTTATCAACTTACATTATGGTTTCCGAAGGTTTAGATATTCCTACATTGAACGCAGAGTTTTTAATTACACCTAAAACGGATATAGTTCAAACGGTTGGAAGAGTTTTAAGAGCCAAACACTCTTATTCACATCCAATTATTTATGATTTTGTAGACTCACAAGATTTATTTCAAAGACAATGGCTTAAAAGAAAAGCATATTATAAAAAACAAAATTATAAAATTATTGGTTCAAATATTGCGTATTACAATAATAATTATTCAACTTGGAAAGTAATATACGAACCAAAATTGGATAAAGTTCTCTCTCCTGAAAATATAAATAAAAAAACATTATCTTTAAAAAGCAATAGTTCATCAGAGAAAAGTATTGCTGAAGATACAGATTCTGACTCAGAAAACAATTTAAATGAAATATGTTTACTAAAAATAAAATAAATTTGTTTTATATTATATACTCAAATTTCATTATCATAGTTTGTTCTTGTTTTTTATATAATTATTAACCATTATATAAAAAAACCGACACAAAATATTTAATGTCCTTTGCTTGGGAAACCCATATTAGTGTAATGATTATAATTGTCTACACAATTAACACAGTTACTGAGTCTAGTGATTGGTGGTGGATTTGCTAAAGCTAATAAATTCGATGGCAAATTTGACGCACCAACAGAATATACAGGAGTCATAGGTAAATTATTTTGATATTGAGCATAACCTCCGCGTTGTTTACGGTGTCTTCTGGAATATTTTCTGGAACGTTTGCCTCCAGAAATAGCTTTACTTCTTAAATATTTTTTCATACTTCTTATTTTTTTGCTACCGGCTCTCATTCTCTTATATTGTTTAGTGATATTTTTTATTTTTCTTTTAAGTATTTTAACTCTTCCTCCTTTTTGAAGACAAATTCCAGGAACATTTCCAGCAGCAGCATCGACATTATATTTTGCTCCTGCTAAACCATGAGGAAATATACCTGGAGGACTTCCAGAAATTTCGTTACTTCCAAAACTACCAGGCCAATTTGAAGCATCTTTATTAACATAAAGACTATTTATATTACTATTAGGAGTTATATTACCATAACCTAAATTAGATGCGGATGATCCAGACATATATATTAATCTGTTATTTTAATTGGAACCCATTTCTTAAATTTTGTATTTAAATTGCATACCATTTTATGTGATTTATCTAAATTCACAAATTTATCAAGATTTGGATTCTCAAATTCTTCCTCATTATCACTTTCTTCTAATGCGTCTAAATCATCATTTTCTTTAATATTTCTAAATAACTTATTCATCATTACACTGGTTTTATAATCAGGAATACATGCTATACCAACATATTCATTACTTGAATATAAATGATAAATATCATTTTGGATATCAGGTTTCACAACAAATATTTTTGTAAATTTGTTGTTAATGTTTAAATCATGGGTTTTCAATATTTTAATTTGATTATTTATAGGTTTTATTATGTCTTCAGATGTATCTTTAATATATTCTTCAAAATTTAATATTAATTGTGAATTATCATTATTAATATACTTAATATAATCTAGCTTATATTTAATAGTGTCTAGATTAATTTTGAGTTCATTTGTAGACTTTGAAATTACAGGGAGACCAAAAACTAAAAAATAATTATTATAAGAAACTTGCTTAATTTCTGTTTTTAATATATCACATATCTTATTAATTTTATTTGTTAAACTATATCTAGATATATCTCGTCCCTTATATAAAAATATATCTTCAATACTAAAAAATGGATTATTTAAATGATAAAATAAAGTACCATAAAAAATAGTTCCATAACATAATGATGTAGAGAAACATGAATTCATAATTTTTATATTTCTAATTTCTTTCTTATTTTTATTATCAAGTTCAAGTAATAAACATAGAAATTTATCATTATAATAATTAAACCAAATAAAACATTTCTTGCCTTTTGGAATAGCAAAAATTAAATTAGAATTATAAACTTTCTTATGTGTAATTTTTTCATAAGAAAGTTTTATATTAGGAAATTCACTAACAATATTTTGTTTATCTTCTTGGGTTAACATTTAGTTATATTAATATATTATCTTTAAATCATTTAATAATTTGAATAAGATAATGTATCATTATTAATTGAATCTAAAGAAGATACATTTGTTTTCGAACTATTCAGTTGACTTTTTAAAAAATTTTTCAACTCATTTTTCATATTGTTTTCATCATTTTTTGGTAATAGATTTATTAATGTATATTCATCTATATCATTACTACTATTAATATTGTTATTATTACTATAATTACTACTATTATTACTACTATTAATAATGTTATACATATTTTCATATTTTTGTGTTGGAGTATTTACTAAATCTTTAATTTTTGGAACTGTAAGTGTTGTTTTAAAAAAATTAATTAAATGATGTACTAAAAAAATTAAAACAAACGATATTATTGTAATTTGTATGATCCAAGATAACATAATATATTATTATATTAGTTTAGAACCAATAGAAACTCAATTAATTCTTTTTTTATTAAAATATTATTTATATCTGTATCTATATCTATTTCAAAATATATATCATTTGGTATTAATTTTGTTTTTTTACAAATATACTTTATTACTAAACATACATTTGAATTATTATTTATTTTATAATAATATTCTTTAGTATCAAAAGATTGATGTACTTCTCCATGAACACTAGATACTTTATTTCTATTAAAATATGATGGGTCTACAATAAGAGTAAAATCTTCAAAAAATTTGTCGTATTTTTTTATATCCTTATCAACTATGTCTAATGTATAAACGTCTCTATCTTCTATACTATATATACCTTCGTTTGTATATAAGTTAATATAATTTTTCGTATTAATTAGATTGTCTTTAAATATATCAGAAATATTATGCAAAATATCTAAATTAAAATTGTTTATGTATATTTTCATTAAATTAATATTACATAAACTATTTAAACCTATTCAATTAATATTATTTAATTATGACTCAACCAGTTGAAATTATAATAGTTGAAAGATTAGGTTCATTAAAATCACTCGCAGTTAAAGATTTTAAACAAGAAGAGCTTTATAAAAAATGTGGATTTAAAAAATCAGAAGATTTTAATAAACAAACTGAATGGATAGTTAAAATTAATGGAGTTAAGTATATAATTCAACTTTATGCTAAGGCTGATGGAAGAGCTAATTCTGAAAATAAATATGAGTTTCCACCTCCTGTTGATACTAAATTATTTTATGGATGTTGTGCTTTAGTTGGTTACGTTAAGAATGATGATGGAACAAAAATATTAACCAATTTAACTTTATCAATTTGGAATAAAATTTATGAAAAGTTATTTGGCGGTTTTGAAGATTTAGCAGCTACAGCAAAAGAAGATGAAGAGGAAGAGGATGAACTAGAAAATATTCCGAAGGAAAAGAAAACAAAGCACGGATATTTAAAAGATGGATTTGTTGTGGATAGTAGTGATACTGAAGAGCAAACACCATCCGGTTCTGAATTGAGTGAATATGAAACAGATGATTCTGAAGATGATGGTGAAGATGAAGAAAATGATGACGAATTAGTAATAGATGATGTAGGTTCAGAACTATCCGAAGAAACATATGATTATGATGATAAAGATGTAGGTAAATAAAGATAATAAAGATAAATTATTTACTAATATTTTTATTGTGTTGTAATTTTAATATTTCTGACATGAAATTAAGTTCATTTTCTACAGCATCTTTTATTTTTTTTTTACAAATATCAATAGCAGCTTGGTTTTTTGTTTTATATATCCAATAATAGCACAATACTTTTGTCTTATGTTTTTCTCCATTAAAAATAGATAAGATATTGCCATTTTTATCTTCTACAACGTGTTTAATTATTACAAAAATAAAATAATCGTTTTTATCAGATGATTTATAAAAAACTTGTTCTTTTTTCTTTTCAGATGATTCAAAACTTATAGATAGTTCAATTTTTTTTAATAAATCGAAATTAGGAATTCCTACGTGAGCCTCCAAAACAGCACCAAGTATTTGGGATATTTTTTTTATATCAGCTGATAATGTAACCTTTGTTATTTTTTGTTCTAAAACACTAGCTTCAACTTCATAATCAGGTTCTTCAACTAAGGTTTCGTTTTTAATTATATGGTTATTATTATTTTCATTAACAACTTTTTTTGAAACTCTTATAAGTTCGTTTATTCTACTAGTTGAAGTTGAATCATCAATAAAAAATAATTTGTATTGATTTCCTATTATTATTTCGTTACTATCAGTATCATATAAAAATTTTTGTTCTCCGCATTTATTACATTGTCCTACCCAAAACCTATTAAAATTAAAAGCAAAGCGACTCCAAAAAACATGATGATTATTTCTATAACCCCATAATTGTTTAGTATCAAAACAATAAAAACATTCTATATCTTTAATATTTTTTTTCATCTCATTTGCTAATAAAATATCATTCTCATCGCCTATTTTTAATAATTCGATTTTATTAAGAATCTTATTCTTAATTTCAGAACTCATATATAATATACTATTAAATAATTTATAACTTTAAAAAATAAAATTGATATTGATTTAAATATAAAATTAATATGTAAATCAATTAAAATGTCGTTACGCAAGATTGAAAATCCTGAAAATTTTAGAGCTAACATTAGAAAGAAGATTAATGAAAAAATAAATAATGAAAAAGCAACTTTAAATTTGGAAAAGGGAATATTTAATTATTCTTTAAAAGAAGCTGAACAAAGAAAAATTGTTAAAAAATGGGACAATAAATTCTTTGTTCAAATTTATCTCAATCATTTAAAAAGTATCTTAAATAATTTAACTGAAAAATGGATTAAAGAAATTAACAGTGGATCTATTCAACCTCATAAAATAGCATTTATGACACATCAAGAGCTTAATCATGAAAAATGGTCTGAATTAATTGAAGCAAAGTCAAAAAGAGATAAAAATAAATTTGAAGTTAATATTGCGGCATCTACTGATACTTTTACTTGTCGTAAGTGTAAAGGTAATCAGTGTACATATTATCAAATGCAAACAAGGTCAGCAGACGAACCTATGACTTGTTATATTTCTTGTTGTAATTGTGGAAACAGATGGAAACAAAATTAATTTAAATTATCTCTTTATTTCCTTTATTATCATAAACCCAAATTTCATAAATATAATTTAATTTCCTTGCTGCTTGTTGTTTTAAAAATACAATATTTTTTTGTTTTTCTAATGTCCAAGTTGATTTAACCTCAATACATTTATTTAAAGATGGAATAAAAATATCTACATAATGGCGTCTTTTCTTACCATTTGAGTCTTCATACCAAATTTCAGGAACATTTTTACAACCAGTTAATATATCAGTTTCCATTATATTATTTTTAATTAATTCATCAAGAGCAAAATTTTCATAACCTTGTATCTTAATATTTTTTCCTGATGGCATTGTATATTCTTTTTTATAGTAAGACATTTTAACATTTTTTTCCATTATTTCGGGACATTGTGAGACATGTTCAACACCATATTTCTTTAAACATGTTTGCTTACTTTTTTCCTTTATTTCTTGACATTTTAAAGGATTTTCAAAACCATATTTCTCTAAATTTGTTTTGTATCTTTTTTCTTTAACTGAATCACATTGTAATCCATAATCACATCCATATCTCTCTTTATTTGTCTTTTTAATTTTTTCTCTAATTTCTTTATTCTGATTAAAGTTTTCAAAACCATATTTTTTAAGACAAGAATCTTTCATTTTATCTTTAAATTCATCTAATTGGGCTGCATATTCAACACCATATTTTTCAAGCATAGTTTCTTTAATTTTATTAAATTTAATATTTTTTGCACAT
>Ga0214923_10008814_pt1 | contig 10637 bp, 8 predicted proteins | sample LL1510_MetaG_FD_177993 | JGI IMG/M metagenome (GOLD analysis project Ga0214923, IMG submission 177993) | Freshwater microbial communities from Lake Lanier, Atlanta, Georgia, United States - LL-1510 | ecosystem: Environmental > Aquatic > Freshwater > Lake | place: USA: Georgia | collected 2015-10-15
ATGAAACTCAAACATTCTTTCGACATCTGGAGGAATGGCCCAAAGAATGTTTGAGTTTCATCGGAGGACGCTGGCGGAGATTGGAATTAGAATCCGCTTTGAAGCGGTCTCATATTCGTCTTATTTGCAAAAAATCGAGTCTGGTGATTTTGATATCATTACGACAGGCTGGGGAGCTGATTATCCAGATCCTGAGAACTTTACTTCTCTTCTTACCACTTACGCGCGAACTCAAGGGCAAAATTATGGCAATTGGTCCAATAAGCGCTATGACGAGCTGTCAGATCTTACGAAGGTTACGCCTCCTGGTCCCGAGCGAGATAGGATGTTTAAAGAAATGGCTTCCATTGTGAAAGCTGAAGTACCTGTCGTTCCTTTGTATAGCGTAATCAGGGTCGGATTATACCCGAAAAATTGGGTCCGAAACTTCAAGCGGGACCTTGAAAGCGGACGGGATGTTATTCACATGGATATCGATGTAACCCGTCAAAAGGAGGGCTTTTCCCTATGATTAAGTATGTCATAAGGCGGCTACTCCATATGATTCCGATCCTCATCGGAGTCACTTTGTTGATTTTCTTTCTGTTCACATTTTTCGGAGAGGATCCGGCACGCGTTGCACTCGGGTCTCATGCGACGCCTGCAAAAATCGCCTCGCTTAGGGCTAAATGGGGTTTGGATAAACCCCTAATCGTCCAATACCTGCAATTTTGGCGTGAGATTTTGACCGCTGATTTTGGACGATCATTTGTGAGTGGAGAGCGTCTTTCCGAGGTTTTCAAACAAGGGGCACTTATTTCATTGTCTGTTACTCTTCCGCCGTTTGTGATTGGAACGATCCTTAACATTGCAGTCGCAATGCTTGTGGCTTGGTATCGAGGTGGTGTGTTTGAGCGTTTTATGTCGCTGATATTTACAGCGTGTATGAGTGTCTCGTATTTGGTTTACGTTATCCTGCTACAGTATTTTTTAGCCTACAAATTGGACATGTTTGAGATCAATGGATTCATTCCTGGGTACAAGGGCATAGCTTTTCTGTTCTTGCCTTGGGTTATTACGATGATCGTGCAATTTGGGCCAGATGTCCGCCTCTACAGGAGTATTTTACTTGAAGAAACCAAGGCAGACTATGTTCGGACGGCCCGTGCTAAAGGGCTAAGCGAGGGTAAGGTCATGTTTAAGCACGTCCTTAAGAACGCCATGATCCCGGTTCTTACCTATACCGTGGTGGAGGTTCCCTTTCTGGTGATGGGATCGTTTGTACTGGAAAAATACTTTTCGATCCCTGGCCTGGGAGATTTGCTTGTGTCATCAGTAAACACAGGCGATTTTCCGGTAATAAAAGGTGTGACGATCATGATTGCGGTGGCTTATTCGTTCTTCAACCTTATCACCGATTTGTTGTACGCAGCGGTCGATCCGAGGGTAAAGTTGTCGTGAGGTGGTTATGACTTCTAAAGAAAATTTAGTTACACGAGGCGGCGACTCTTTGACGAGAAGAGCATGGCGTCGATTGAAGGCTAGCCCGTTAAACTTGATTTGTTTTAGCGTTATCGGTGTCTATTTGCTGTTTGCATTACTAGGTTATTCTGGACTCCTTCCCGACTTTCAGCAGCAGGTCGCAACCAAGTTTAGCCCGCCAGCAATTAGCAAGCCGGCGCTTTGGCTCGGTACGGATGTATTTGGCCGTAGCATTCTTTTCAAGCTGATCGCAGGTGCAAGAACAGCTATGACCCTTGGTGTTTTAGTAACATGTATTAGTCTGCCTCTTGGGTTGTTCATGGGCTCGGTGGCAGGTTTTTTCGGCGGTAAAATAGACGGTGCTGTGCAGTGGCTTTACTCGGTTATCGTGTCAGTTCCGTATATTTTGCTGATTATTGCGATCTCCTATATTCTCGGCAAAGGCATGCTCGCAATCTGTATAGCCATGGGCGTCGTCGGATGGGTGGGGCTTTGCCGCATGACAAGAGCGGAATTTATGAAGCTTAGGGAGAGGGAATTTGTTCTAGCAAGTCGCCTGCTAGGAGCTGGAGATGGTCGTCTTATATTTAGGCATATACTTCCGAATGTCATGCACATCGCAATTGTTGCGGCCTCTATGGAGATCATGGGGGCGATTAAGGCCGAAGTTATTTTGACCTATCTTGGGGTAGGGGTGCAGGACGGGTCTAGTTGGGGACAAATGATCTCTGATGCTCCTGGAGAATTAATGATAGGAGTATGGTGGCCAACTCTGGGTGTAAGTTTGGCTCTGTTTTTAATCGTGTTTGCCCTGAACCGAGTGGGAGACGCGCTTCGCGACGCCCTTGACCCGCGTTTAGTATAAATTTAGAGACCTAAATTCTAGGGTTCTTCAGACCAGTTTTCCAAGATTTTTTTGTATTCGGCAAGCCACATGGCACCGCCTTCGCCGTCGATGACACGGTGGTCAAATGTCAATGATGCCATCATCATAGGGCGAACAATAATTTGGTCATTTTCGATCACGACGGGCCTTTTGACAATAGCGCCGATTCCAAGCATGGCTACTTGAGGTTGATTGATGATGGGGTTGGACAATACAGAACCCCAGCCTCCGGGATTTGTAACAGAGAATGTCCCACCAATAACTTCATCGGGTAGAAGTTTTTTCGCACGCGCTCGTGTAGCGAGATCATTTAAGCTTTTGCAAATATCACGTAAGCTTTTGCTCTCTGAGTTTTTAATAACCGGGACGATGAGCCCTCCGCCGCCTTCAGAGCCAAGGGCTACGGCGCATCCAATGTTGATTTGGTCTTTCCATAACACCTCATCCCCATCCACAGAAACATTTACGACGGGGAATTTTTTGATTGCCTCAACGGCGGCTTTAATAAGAAATGGCGTGAAAGTGAGATTGAAGCCTTCACGATCAGCGAATTGCTTTTTGTGCTTCTCTCTTACTGCTACAACTTTGTGAAGATCTATTTCAAACACTGTTGTGACATGTGGTGAGACGCGTACACTTTCGACCATGTGCTCAGCAATGAGTCGACGCATTTTGGTCATTTTTTCACGGCGGATAGGTACGCCTTCAAGCGTTTCAACTCCGTTTGCGAGAGTCGTGGCTATTCGGGCAAGCAACGGCTTTTCCACAGCCATTTCGGGAGAAGAATGAGAAGCCGGATTTAGCTGCCAGGTCATGAGATCATGCTTGGTAATGCGCCCACTAAGTCCCGTACCGGGAACGCGCCTTAGATCGATGCCCAGATCGCGGGCCATTTTTCTAACGAGCGGTGAAGATCGTCTCGTTATTGATCCGTCATCGAAAAAACTAGACGGAGCCAATTTGGTGGTTTGATTCGCGTTAGAAGCATGGGCAGAGCGGCTTACGCCTGCCGGTGAGCCCGAGGAAGCTCCGCCTCGAATCTGGGGTGCTTTGTTGCTTGTAGATCCTTCTGGCACTTGTGCACCTTGGGGACCAATCCAGCCGATAGTTGCGTTAACTTCGACGGTAGCACCTTCGCGAGCATTAGTTTTTAGAAGGACACCTGATGCCGGCGAGGGGATTTCAGTGTCAACCTTATCTGTTGAGACTTCGAGCAAGGGTTCGTCTTTGTTGACCGGCTCTCCAGGCTTTTTCAGCCATTTAACGACGGTGGCTTCGGCGATTCCTTCGCCCATAGACGGAAGCAGGATTTCGGTGACATTGTTGGCGGTTGTTGTCATCAGAGTACTTCCGATTACATGTGAACAGCAGCGCCAAGTGCGGCATGGGCTGCTTCCATCAAAGTTTCACTTAGCGTCGGGTGTGGGTGGATCGTATGGGCGATTTCATCCACGGTTGTTTCTAGAACTTTACCCAATGAGAACTCGGCGATCATTTCTGTGGCCCGCGCGTGAACAATATGAACTCCAAGTATTTCATGATACTTAGGCTCGAAGAGAATTTTCACAAAGCCTTCAGTGGCGTCTTCTATTTTTGCTTTTGCCATTGGGGCAAATGGGAATTTTCCAGATTTATATTCAATGCCTTTTTCTTTTAGAGATTTCTCAGTCATGCCGATGGAGGCGATCTCAGGGTAGGTGTAAATGGCACTTGGATTTGCCTCATAGTGCACTTTGTGGGGTTTTTTTCCGCCAATAACTTCGGCGCAGTGGTAAGCCTCAGCACTTGCAGTGTGAGCCAGCATTGGTGTTGGGATGACGTCGCCAATGGCGTAAATTCCATCAACATTTGTCTTGTAGGTGGCAAGATCAACTTTGATAAATCCACGATCTGTGGGTATGCCGACGGTGTTAAGTCCAATGTCATCAGTGACGGGCTCGCGTCCTATTGACACTAAAACCTTTTCAAATGTTCTGGTTTGATCTGCAGTTGTTAGGGTTACGCCCGCTTTGCCCTTATCCTCAATTGCAGTGATTTTAGCACCGGTTTCAATATTTACGCCCTGCTTTTTCACGCAGCGAGCTAGTTCCTTCACGGTTTCCTCATCTTCAAATGGCAGAATTTGAGGGGCAGCCTCAAGAACAGTGACCTGGGTGCCAAACCGCGCAAACAAGCTTGCGAACTCAATGCCGACCACACCGCCGCCAATGATCGCCATGGATTTTGGGACTTCGTTTATGAAAAGTACGTCGTCTGAGCTCATAATGCCTTTGCCGTTGGTTTTGGCAAAAGGTAGCTGTCTCACGCGACTTCCTGTGGCGATCATAATGTTACGGGTTTCAAGCGTAGTAGTTTTCTGGTCTGCAGAAGTTACGGTTACCTTGCCTTTACCAGCAATACGGCCATGACCTTCAAAAGTCTCTATTTTGTTTTTTTTCATGAGGAAGCGAAGACCTTTTCTCTGGTCGTCTACGATTTTATCCTTTCGTCCCATGATTTTTCCCCAAGAGTATCTAGGGCTGCCGGCCTCAAACCCGAGGTCGCAAAGATGCTGCAATTTATCCCAAGTTTTCGCGCTTTCGAGCAGGGCTTTGGTAGGAATGCAACCAACATTCAGGCATGTTCCGCCAAGGTGTTGGAATTTCTCAATCAGGGCCACTTTCAATCCAAGTTGGGCAGCGCGAATGGCTCCAACGTATCCACCAGGGCCAGAACCAATAACAACTAAATCAAAGGATTGAGTAGACATGGGTGAAAATGCTCCATTGCCGGAAGATTGCACATTTAAGTCAAAGAAATGTAATGGAAAATCTCCTTTCTTCCAAATGTCTTTTGCGTCTTTCGGGGTGCCCAAACCCTTCAGAGCAATTCGCTTGCGGTAGGCTCCGTCCGCTGGTAAGACGTTGTCCGAATAGCTTGCAATATTAGCGGCTTGAGCTTTTGTTAGCGCGCACTCATCACAGGCTCGATCAAACTTCCTCCTTCAGCGGCGATTGGACAGAATACATGCCCAAAAATGAAACATTTGGATTTGCCTGGTTTTGGGAGGGTCTTGATCAATATTTGGAGCGTATGGGTCTTAAGCAAACCCAGCAGCGGAGATTAATTGTTCAGGCATTTCTCGAAATGAATACACATGTCGATGCCGAGGAACTCTACAAGCGGCTTGCTGGCGAAGGGCACGAGATTGGGCTGGCTACTGTATATAGAACTTTGAATTTGTTGACCGAGGCAGGGTTAATTGAACAGAAATCTTTTCAGGATGGCCGGGCTGTCTTTGAGGTAGCTCATCCGGGTAGCCACCATGATCATTTGATTTGTACAGAGTGTGGAATAGTCGTTGAATTCGAAGATGAGGAGATTGAGGCTCTGCAGCTAAAGATTGCTTCACGGTATGGAATTGAGCTTATTTCCCATAGGCTGGACCTATATGGGCACTGTACCGACAAAAGCGCATGCAAAGCGCGCAAACAAAAAACGCATCGTTGAACGAGCGACACGGTGTACACGAGTTTTAGGGATTGCTATCTTCGTTTGAATTTGATTTTTCCAGCTTCTTTCGAAGTTCAGGGTTCATCCTGATGAAGAAGTCGGAGTATTCCTTACCAAGCTCGTTTTGGCGGTTTTCGCCAATTTTCTCAGCCATTTTGAGAGCGAATACCATTGCCGCGGCAAAAATTCCGAGGACGGCGATAGCCTTAATGATTGTGGTGTCGATGGTTACTTTTGCACGCGATGACTTGGCGCTGCCATAAAAAGCGGTCTTAGCCACCGCGCGTGGTTTCGAAATTTTTTTATCTTGATCCTCAAAGGTTTCTGATATTGCAGAAATATCGCGAAATGCTTTAGACGGTCCAGACTCCTTGAGTGCTCCTGAGCCATCAAATCCTCCGCCAGACAGCGAATCAGATTGAAGGGTTGCTGTGTCAAGTAACATGTGTTGATCGTTCGAACCCACTGCATTAACAGAATTCCCGGATGCAGCTGACTCAAGTTTCACATCTTCGCTGTTTACTGCTTCAAGGCTCAGTTGAGTTGAGTTAACAAAACCATGTATGTTTGAGGCGTAGTAGTCCTTCAGTAAATTAATTAAAATGCTTGCTAACTTTGTTTGCTCCGCGGCTGTGACGTCCACCAAATAAAAAGATGCTTGATGAGCGAACATGCTGGAGTCAGTTTCTGAAGTTTCGGTTATCTTTATAATCGGATCTCTTCCCAAGGCTTTTCTGAGAAGTGGGACCTCAAGAGTTGCGAGAGTAAATTTGCCGATAGAAAAAGGCAAAGATAACTTTCCAGAAAAAGCACTAAGGGCCGTCAATCGAGCTGGCACATGCGCGGTTATTTTGCTCCAAGGATGCTCAGCAGCGACTGAAAAGGTTTCTGATTCCCGGAGGGCCGGGTTTGACTCATGGGTTACACCATATCTCTGATCGGCTACTTGCAGGTTATCTTGCTGAATTGCTGGTTCAGTAAAAACTTCGCGATCGGCAAAATATTTTCGTGATTTTTCGGTATCATTGCCAAAGATCACGATAGGTGCCGATTTCGGTAGCTGGGCGTTAAAATTTTCAAATTCGGCGTCGCTGAGAGCATCAAGAATTTTGTCGTCAACAAATAAAATGTGTGGAGAGAAATAGCTGATTTCAAGTGGAATGTTAGCGCGGCGTAATGCGGTTCTTACAACAAAACGTGCCGGGTCAAGGGACTTTACTAAAGTCGATCTTAAAGACTGGCGGCTTACCGCAACAAAAGCTCGAAATTTGGGCTGGGATTTGCTCGCTAAAAACTGCGTAATTAGCTGTTTGACACGGGGCAAATGAGACGGGGGAAGGCTCCAGCTGCACACTAGTGCCTGACTGTAGCGGTAAAGAAGTTTGGTCTTATCAATACTTAAAACCGTAAGGCTAATATTTTGAAGTCCTAGTGCCTGAGCCATTGGGCCAGATATTTGAAACGAACTTCCAACTTTTTGAGTACCTCGCATCTCGATTCGCATCTGGTTTTCGCTGATCCAAGTGATGCGACCCGAACATGCGGTGGATGCAATCTGGTTAAGTCCTACCTCGAAAATGTTGTTTAAAGACTCGCCAGATCGAGAAGCGTTTGCGAAAAGTACGCGGTAAATCCATCTCTCATCAGTGATGTCTTCTGGTATTATTTCGCGAAAATTTTCCGACAATGCGAGTTTTAGGAAGTCTGGGTTGTCTTCGTTTAAAGAAGCAATAAATCGTACACCATTAAATTCAGGCTCTTTAATAAGTGCTTGCAGACTCATCATCGTCGAGACGTCGTCTCGAACTGGTGGATCAATCAAAATTGATATGGGACGACCTTCGTGGGATAACTTGAAGACATCAATGGGGCTGTGGGCAAAAAAGATGTCGTAGCCATTCTGCTTCAGGAGCTTTGCACGTCGGTGGTGCAGCTCGGTCGGCGTCTTAGCGACCCAAAAGGTTCTTTTTCCCTTTGTTGACATAATGCCCCTCGAGAAAGTCTCTGAATATACTGAGGAATCGGCACTAAATATAAGGTGCTTGAGGGATAAAAATTGATGATTCTCAAAATTTCGCTGGAAAAGCTAAAGAGCGTCGATCCTTATGCTTGATCATCAAGGGGCTCCCGAGTGGGTTTTTGTATGGTTTATGATAAACTGATTTAAGCTAAAGTGCCTGAATTTATTAAACTTAGAGGACAATATCCTATGTTGATGCGAAGACTTGCGAATGTGGCCGCTGCGAGGTTGTCAGTTCTGGTAATGTTTTTTTCAATGGCTTCTACGCCGGCCTTTGCTCTCGATTGCAGGCAAGTGCGTTTGCTTACTCAATACTATTTCAAAATGCATTTCTCTCAAACTTCATTCACGGATGAATTGAGTAAGCGCTCACTCGATATGTTTCTCAGGGCATGGGACCCAGGTAAGCTATATTTTTTGCAAAGTGACGTAGATAAATTTGAAAAGGACTACGCTACACAGATAGATGATTACGTAAATCGCGCGGACTGTAAGTTTATTGATGATATTTTGGCGGTTTATGGCCGCCGATTTGAGGAGCGTCAGAAGGGAATCAATGAATCGATCGCGGCCAACCATGATTTCGCCGTCGATGAATATTTGGAGGTAGATCGTAAGAAGCTCCCTTGGGCAAAGACTACCGAAGAACTTAATGACCGGTGGAGAAAACGCGTTAAGTTCCAAATTATGCAGCTGCGCGACACGATTTCCAGCGCGCCAAAAATACGCGAAAAAATGACGAAGCGAATGGAACTGCTGCGCAAACGTCACAAAGAAACCACTAGTGATCAGGTGATGGGGATTTTTTTGAACGCATTTGCTAGTTCCCTAGATCCTCATAGTGATTATATGGGGCCAGACGAGTTGGAGGATTTTCGCATAAATACACGCCTGTCACTCGAAGGAATTGGTGCAGTATTGCGCAGTGAAGATGGTTTTACAACGATTCAAAGCCTCGTTCCTGGTGGTGCTGCAGCTAAGAGTGGAAAGATCAAAGTCGAAGATAAAATTATCGCTGTCGCCCAGCCAAATGAATCGCCAGTCGATGTGATCGATATGGACTTAAGAGATGTGGTCAAGCTGATACGGGGAAAACAGGGGACCGACGTCAAGCTCACAATAGTTCGTGAAGAAAAAGGTGCCAACACTCAGCTTCAGGTCGTTCTAAAACGTCAGAAGGTTCAGTTAACCGATAGGGCTGCAAAATCATCGGTTAAGACAGTGCAGGTTGGAGAGGGTGCAGCTAGCAAAAACATCAAAATCGGCGTCGTTACATTGCCGTCGTTCTACATGGACTTTGAAGGGCGCCAGAACAAGCAGAAAGATTATAAAAGTTCCTCCGTCGACATGCTGAGAGAGATAGAATCCCTAAAGAACCAAGGAGCTGAAGCTCTTATTGTTGACTTGCGAAATAACGGTGGCGGATCACTTGATGAAGCTATCAACGTCTCAGGCCTATTTATTAAGACCGGACCTGTCGTGCAAATACTTGGTGGTGAAGGTCGAAGTTTTGTCCAGTCGGATAATGACCCAAATGTAGCGTGGGATGGGCCTTTGCTCGTCATGATCAATAGGCAGTCAGCTTCTGCTAGTGAAATTTTCGCCGGGGCGATACAGGATTATGGCAGAGGTTTAATCGTTGGCGGTCAGCACACATTTGGCAAAGGTACAGTTCAAAACCTAAACGATGTTAGTGACAAGCTTGGGGCAGTTAAAGTTACAATCTCGAAGTTTTACCGGCCTTCAGGCTCTAGCACGCAGCTTCGTGGGGTTGAATCGGATGTTGTTTTCCCGGATCTAATGGACGAAATTGAACTCGGTGAAAAATATTATGACTATGCTTTGCCGTGGGAGAAAATTAAGGACGCCGACTTTAAGTCACTAAATCTAGTTAGCTCGTCTGTGAAAAAGTTGAGGGAAGCAAGTGCGGCGCGAGTTGCCGCCGATGCTGGGTTCAAGTTGGTGTCTGAGGACATTAAAACTTACAAGGATGGTGAGCTTGACCGTTCACGGATTTCTCTAAAGGAGAAGTCGGCTAAAGAGAAAGCTGCGGAAAAGCTTAAGGCGGAAAAACGCGCAGGCCATAAAAAGTCAAAAGATGGCGAAGAGGGAATGGATGATGACATGGGGTTGGATCTCGTAGATGACTATCATCTTCAGGAAACATTACGCGTGGCGGCTGACTATCTCGCATTAAGGGTAGGCCAGCCTTTGGCTAAATTGTCCATTCCTGAAGTTGAAAAAGCGGCAAAAAACAAACAGGTTTTAGAGAAAAAGTCGTCAAAACCTAAGACGTGAGAGTTGTTTGACTTATTTTCGACATGTCTTTTGAGCTACTTATTGAATTTGTGGGTTCGGTGCCCTCTGAGCGTCAGAGGGTCAAGACGAATGTTATAACTTGGCTCGATGCGATTGGTCGCTCCGACTATGTTGAAGGAGTTATCGATGGTGTGGAGATTTTATTGACAGACAGCGAGTTAAGCACTGGTGAGACAAATGATGAACGTCTAGCGAGTTCCCCGGTCGCATTATTTGACGACCATATCTCAGCAAGTAGAACTTTGCTTCGGCGGCTAAACGAAGAATTTGCTGGGTTGATCCGAGGGCGGATTACTGAGATTTCTGACGAAAGCTGGTCGCAGTGTTGGCAAGAAAATTTCACGCCGCTTGAAACAAATAAATTTTTTATTTCACCTTTGGGTGATCCTGCAACAACCCCTTTAGGGAAAATAAGAATTGAGATTGGCGATGGATATGGTGCATTCGGCACAGGACAAC
>Ga0214923_10008816_pt1 | contig 10635 bp, 2 predicted proteins | sample LL1510_MetaG_FD_177993 | JGI IMG/M metagenome (GOLD analysis project Ga0214923, IMG submission 177993) | Freshwater microbial communities from Lake Lanier, Atlanta, Georgia, United States - LL-1510 | ecosystem: Environmental > Aquatic > Freshwater > Lake | place: USA: Georgia | collected 2015-10-15
TTGCATCTGAACAATATATTGAAGATAAATTAAGTAAATATACAAAAGATACTAATGTAGCACAAGAATTAAATAGTTTTGTAGTAGCATTAATGTTTTTAAGTGAACAATTTAAAATGGAAATTATTAGTCATGATTTTGTTAAAGCTGTTCAAGATGATATTAAACTAAAAGAAACAACTTCAAGTTTATTAGAACGTAAACTTACAAATAAATTAAATAAATTATTAAATAATTAAATAATTAAATAAATCAAATAATTTTATATATATAATAATTTTAAATATATAAAATTAGTTTTCAAATGCTAAACCAGGAATACCACTAATAATTCTAAAAATATTATAATTTTTGACATAAATTCTTATTTTAGCAGTTTTATTATATGAAACTGAACTATCTAATGAAATTTGTATAGTGATATCATCAATTTTTGAGAAATTACAAGAACCAGATGGTTGTATATCTAATGGATTTAAACTAAAAGAATAATAAAAAACACCATTAGGTAATAAATTATTATTATGTTGATAAGATTGTATAAGATTATAAAAATATTCAGGATAAGTAATTTCTCTTTCAACACCATTTAATAAAATTTTTAAATCTTTTAATAACGATAAACCTTTTAATTTGAGAGGAGAAGTAGTAAAATTAAATTTATCTCTCCAATAACCTCCACTAGTAGTAATATAATCGAAATTAGATCTAATAATAATATCTTTAACAGGATGAGAATAACCTAATTTAATTTTATTATTAGAATTAAAACAAGTTTTATCATTATCAAATTGTAAAACATCAATTAAATATTCATGATCACTTCTAGCAAATTTAATTCTTTCATCATTATCTAAATAAATATAATCAACTAATAGAAAACTAGAAGTAATAACAGAATTTAAAATAAGATTATAAACAGTATTTTTATTATAATATAATTTTTCATTAACATTAGATGAAATATTATAAGTGAAATCAGTATTTAAACCAGTTAAACTAGAACCAGAACTAAGATTATAATTAAAATCAGTTTTTAAATAAAATAATTCATTAGTATAATCATTATTATTAACTAAATCAATAAATTGTATATAATTATCAGTATTATTAACTTTTAAAATTTCATAAGGATCGAAATTAATAACAGAATCATCAATTAATATAGAATGAGAAGGTCCTAAAATTAAACAATCTTCAATATTAGAGAAATCAACATGAATTTTAACTTCAGCATAATCTAAAGCAATTAAAGGAAGACTATAACTAGTATTTCTACAAAACCAAAAATATAATGGAATATATAACTCATAACTATCTTTTTGATTAGAAAATTGTATTAATTCAGGGACATTACCAATTAATTTATCCATACCAGAAGTATGACCAGTTTTAGTAATTTCATTCCAAATAAACATATAATCACCAAATTGTTTATCAATTAATTTACCACCAATTTCTAATTCAACAGATTTAATTAAAGCAAAACCAATATTATCAACCCATCTACAAACTCCAGGATATTGTAATTTAGGTAATGCAGGTAAATTAACAACTAAATAAATTTTATTAATTAAATCACCATTTTTTGAAATAGTGGCTGTAACTCTAGAACCAAAATTAGGTTTAGTATTGAAAAATTGTGGTATCGATTCAATTGAAAAATTAGTATGTCTTTTATAAACCATCTTAAAATATGTAATTTGTGGATCTTCTGTTAAAAAGAGATTATCTTTACCATATGCAACTAATTGTATTAATCCTCCACTCATTATTATATATCTAATTATATTATTATTATAGTTTATTTTTATTTATATCTATTTAACTCATTTATCAAACATATATCATTAAATTAAATAATTAAGGCGAATAAGTCGAACGTAGTGAGATGAGCCAATATTACAATAATTCATCAAATAAATATAATTAAATAAATATTTTTAAATAAATATCATTAAACAAATATTATCAAATATATCTATATAATTAAGGCTCATCTCACTACGTTCGACTTATTCGCCTATTATATTTCATTAAACAAATATAATTAAGTATATTTAACTTATAAATAATATTTTAATATAATAATATTATCATTAAATTAAAATAATTTGAATTATTCATAAGTAAGAGAACCTTGACCACTCATAACTCTAAGAATATTATAAACTCTACCAATAATATTAATATTAGTATTATTATTTGTGATATTAGGATTAGTAGAGATAGTAATAAAAGGTTTATTAAGATAACAGAAATTAAGAGAACCAGAAGGTTGTAATTCTTTAGTATTTAAACCAAATGAAAAAGTATATAAACCTTTAATATTATGATTATAATATTGATAATTATATATATCTAATAAAATATCTTTATTACAATCGAATCTTTTTTTACTATTAACAGTTAAAGAAATATTATCTAATAGAACATTTTTATCAATATCATAATTAAAATTATTCATAAGATCATTAACTAATTTATCAAATTTATTAGGATGATTTAATAAAAGAGTATATAATTTATTATTATTATATTTGGTATAAAATTGTGATTTATCAATAAAAATATTACCTGTTAATATATTATTTTTTGTTAAATAATTTAAATTATAATAATTATTAGCATATTCATACCATTTTTTAAATCTATCATCATTATAAAGATTATAATATTTTTCAAATAAAAAGAAATTATTAATAATAGAAGTATCTAAGAAAGGGATATATTTATCAGTAGTGAAATTATAATATTCTTTATTTAAAATAGAATTATTATTTTGTGTAAATATGAATAAGTCAGAAGTAGGATAATTAATCATAATTGGTATATCTTGTTTTAAATTATTATTAATATTAAGAGTATCTTGTATAATAGGTAATTTTAATAAATATTCATGTCTACTCATACCAAATAATTTTCTTTCATCAACATCTAAATAAACATTATCTAAATATAAAGAAGATTTAATAGAATTATCAAAATTTAATTCAATATCATCATCTTTAATAATAAAATCATTAATGGATAATAAATTAATATGTAATATAATATCTTGAGTTAAAGCAATCATAGGTAAAGCTAAACCATTATGTTGTGTAAATGAAAAAGGTATATTAATCCATAATGAGAAAGCATTTTTAGAAGTAGTTAAATTAATATTATCAAAAGTATGACCTATTAAATTATATTTAGCTTTTAATTTATTTATATTATCATCTAAATGTAAATGATTAAAAATATGAATAAAATAATTATTTAATTCTTCAATTTTAGAAGCATTAATCCACCAACTAATATTATTAATAATAAAATCACCTAAGAAATATATAAATTTAAATTTAGGATAAAAATCTCTATAAATGATCTTATTAAATGAAGTATCTAATAATATATTTCTATTAGATAATAATAAATCATTATCTGTATCCATATCATTAATATATGTTAATTTATTTAAATATTTAATATCTAATTTATCTTTGACAAGATTATCAGGTTCAAATATATTATATGGTGTTATAATAAATTGAGATGATTTAGAATTACCTAATGTATTTTCATCAAAATCATTTTTAATATTAGTAGTAACAATATCTTTCATCATATTATAAAAAATATCACTAATAGTAAAATTTCTATCTAAAGTAGTTAAATATAATGAATCATATTTATCATAAATAGTATTAATTAATGAATATATATTTTTTAATTTATTAAACAATGTAATGATATTATCTAAATCAATAATATTATAAATATCATTAAGAGTATAATTAGTATTATGTATAATTATATTAAGATTATTATTTAAAAAAATATTATTAATACCAAATGAAATTTGTTTTAAATTTAATTGTATATTAGTTTTAAATGATAAAATAGATCTAATATTATTAACTTTAGTGATATTTTGTGTATATGTAATTTGATAATTAGTAAAAATTTTTAGAATATCATTTAAATTAAGATTATTATTAAATGTATTAGAATCAAATTGTATTAATGTATAAAAACTATTATCTGCTTTTCTAATATTAATATTAATAGGAAATTTAATAATTAAACCATTATAATATTCAATATCAATAATAAAATAATAAAGAGATTTATTAATATCAATAATATTAACATCTTTATTATATAAATTATTATATACAACTCTAATTTGTGTATTAATAGTAAAATTATTAAATGTAGATTGATTAAATTGTAATAAAGTATAATTTGTTAATGGATCTTTAATATATGAATCAGGATAATATAAAATATTATTAATATATACTTTAGAAATAATTAAAGAAGAGAAATATTCTAATCCAATAATAATAGTATAATTTGAATTATTAACTTTAGTAATTAAAAAAGATTGTTCGTTCAATTCATATGATTTAATATTAATATTCATATTACTATAATTAATAAAATCACTAACATCTATATAATTATTATTAAATGTAAATTTATATAAATTATCAATAGAAGAAATAATATAATCAGTATTAAGATTATATTCAATATTATTAATATATAATTTATAAATAATGATATTAGAATTATAAACTTTATCAATAATAATTTGTTTAGATTTATAAGAAATATTATCAATAAATAATAATTTAGTAGAATTATCAATTAATGTTATTTTACATAATTTATTATAATTATATATATTATAATCATCTAAAAATATTTCATTAGTATATAAAATAGATTGATTTAAATTAATAGATAAATTAATAAGATTATCATCAAAATATTTAATACTCATAAGATTAGAAATGATATTATAAATAACTAGCCATATATTATCAATTTTATATATAGTATCAATATCAATAATAGTATTATTAGAATATTTAAAAAAATAACCAGTAGGAAGATCAGTTTTTCTAAAGATTTTAGCAGTATTATTAATATTATCAGTTATATAATTAGTATAAATAAAATCATTAATACCAATAGAACCATTAATATAATCATAAGTTAAATTTTTAATAGAATAATATTCAATTTCATTCATTAAAACATTCATAAAATAAAAATATTTTTTTCCATTAATTAACATAAAATTAGAATCAATATATGGATTCAAATAATTAATATCATTATTAATCCAATATAAATTTATTCTGTTTAATAAAAATTGTTTTATTATATTACTATCAAGATCTATTTGTTTAATAATATTAATTTGAGAAGAATTAAGAGATTTAATATTATTAATAATATCAAAAATTTTATCACTAGTTTTAACATAATTATATTTTAATAATTGTTTTTTTCTTTGATAAGAGATAATATTATTAATATTAGAATCAAATAAATTTAATTTAGAGATATCGAAGAAGGATTGTAAATAAGTTTCAATATATGTATCAAAAATAACTAATTTTTTATTAAATATATTAATAATCTTATAATCAGTATTATTAATAGTATTATATAATAGATTTAATTGATTAGATTCATTAGTTAGATATCTATTATAATTAGAAATATCTACAATAGTAGAAATAGATTTATATTTAGAGAATATAGAATTAGAAAGAGTATAAGTCATTAACATAGTATAAATATTATTTATATTAATTTCATTTTTTAAAATAGTAATATAATATTTAAATGTATCAGTTATTAATGATATATCAAAAAATGTTAAATTATAACAATCACAAAATATTTTTTTATCAGTAATATTATATTCATCTTTAAATTCAATAATTTCAGTTGTAAGAGGTGTATTAGGTTGTATAGTATTAAAATTAGATAAAACTTCATTTAAAATAATATAATAACCAAAATTATTATCAGAATAATAAATATCATTAGGTATTAAAAAATCTTTTAATTTAAGAATATTTTTATTATTTTCATATTTAGTAATATTATCAGTTATATTAATTGTCTCATATTGAATATATTCTGGTATTGTATTTATTTCTATTTTTCTTAAATAAAATGTAGAATTTCTATTATTATCATTAGACCAATTAGAACTAATATTATTCATTTTAATAATAGAATCAATATTAATATTAAAAAATCTTTCAATATTAATGATATTATCATAAGAATATTTACCAGAGAATTTAATATTATAGATATCAGTAATTAATGTAATATATGATTTATAATTACTATCAATAACTTTAATAAAAGGAGTATAATAAGATAAATTATAGATAGAATTAGAAGTGAAACTATTCCAATAAATATTAAAAATTCTATCAGAAACTTTATCATATAAAACATTATCAATAATTTCAATATCAGAAACTTTTTCATTATAATCATAAGAATCATTAATAGAATCAATGATATTAAGTAAATAATAGTTATCTAATATAATATCATTATTATTAATATTAATAGTTTTATTTAATAAGAGATTTTTAGAATTAAATATGATATATAAATAATGTAATAACATCTGTAATAATGATTTAAATAATATTTTATTATTATCATTATTAGTATTATAATTATTTATTTGAGTAATAACTTCAGTTAATGATAAAAATTGATATGGACCAACTAATATAATAGAAATAGCTTCTTTGAGTTTGTTAAATAATGTAATATGTGAAAAATTAATAAAATAATAAGAAGTTTCAATAGTAGTATTATTTAATCTAATAGCAGTATTAGTATCAGTATTAATATTATAATAATGTCTAATATCATAATAACTGAAATCTTCATTAGATTTATAAATAAGATTATATTTGATACCATATTGTATCATTAAATAATATATATAATAAATTTTATCATAGAAATCTAATGAATTAATATCAATAAATGTAGATCCATTATCTGTATTAAAATTTGTAAAATTATTATAATTAATAAAAACAAAATCAAAAATATTAATAGTAGTTAGAACATAATTAATATCATTTTTAGTATATTTCAAATAATAAATATATTCTAAATGATTTTCAGCAATATCAATTAATTCATTAGAAGAATTAATAAGAGCAGAAGGTAAAATATTATAAAAATAATAAGTATTAGATTTAATATTAGCTGAATCTGCATTAATAATTTGATTTTGAAAATCAAGAAGAGCTTTATGATTATAATAATATAATTTATAATAAAAATAGGAAATAAATTGGACCATAGGATTATTAATATAATTATTATTAATATCACTAACAACTAAATGACAAATATCCATAATCATTTGTAAATAGAAATAATGTAAATAATTATCATTAGTAAGAGGGACATAAGTATTAAAATAAGAATCTAATGGAGAATAACTATACCAAAAATCACTAATAAATTTAATTTTATCAACTTGAATATTATTTATATATTTAATAAAAGGAATATAATTTAATGGTTGTAATTGATTATCACTATCATTACAGACTAAAAATAGAGATTGTTTAATTTCAATAGGATTAGTTAATGTTAAAACACCAAATTTATTTAATAATAATAAATTAGTATCATAAACTAAAAATTCTATTTTTTCATTATTTAAAATTTTTTGATTTAAAATAGTTACTGTATCTGTTATATCTATTGATGTATATACTGTTATTATTACTGAATCTATATTATTTAATTCAATATCAATAATAAAATGAGAAACATTATAATTAGAGACATTTCTAGTTTTAAGAATATATTTAGAAGTCAAAGTTTTAATTTGTTCATAATAATTTTTTTTAATACCAGTGAAAAATAATTTATAAATTTTTTGAATAGTAATAGGAATAGCAGTAAATGGAGAAGTACATAATGAAAATTTTAATTTATTCCATTCATTTTGAGAAATATCATTACCAGAAAAAACAATATTAGTATTAATATCAAAAATAACATTAGGAATTTCTAACATAATAATAGGAGATTTAATAATATTTTTAATATAATCATTACGTTTAATAACAACATCAATAGAATTAGAATCAATACTACTAGGAATAGATTTAAAACTATTAGAAATACTAATTTGATAATTATATAAAATATTATTAAAATCATATAAAATAGAATTAGCATAGTTATTTTTACCATTAACTTGTGTACCAATTAAAATATTATTAAAATAAGATAATAGATTTGAATTAATATCATAATCTTGATTTATTGATTTAAAAACTTTACTAATATTATTATAAGTAATAGTAGATCTAATAGAGACAACAGAATTAAATATAAAATTCATTAAATTATTAATATATGATAAATTTTCAGATAAAACAGTAGATAAATTATTATAAACAAGATTGTTTAATTGTCTATTAGTATAATTTACATTTGAAAAGATATTATAAACAAAATTAACAAGATTAACAACATCAAAATGTTTATATTTATCATCAACATCAGTATTTTTAATATATTTAATTTTAGAAATAGGAATAATAGAATTATTAAGAATATAAAAATTACTATTAGGATTATCATTAGAATCATATAAAAAATCAGTACCTAAATATAAATTTAATTTATATGTATTATTATTAAGATTTTGATAAGATAGTACTTGAGCAGTAAATAATGGATTTTTTCTTAGAATATTATATTTATCATTAAATGATAAATTTGTATTCATATTAATATTAAGATTAATATTATTTAATAAAGAATTAACATTATTGTAAATAAATATAATAGTACCAATAACATCATCTGTAATAATATCATAAGAATTATTAGGATTAAATTTAATAATAATATAAGCATTAATATAATCTTTAAAAAATTGTTTATTATTATTATTATTAATAACAGAATGAAAACTAATAAGTTCATAAACTTTATTAAATTGATACCATTTATAAGGTATTTTAAATACTTGTTTTGATTTTTTAGAATAATTTGTTTGATTAAAAAAAACATATAATTTATTATAAAATGTATTTGTATTATTATTTATTTTATTAATTAGATTATCAATATTATAATTATTTAATTTATCACTCAATATAGATATATTTTGTAATGAAAAATTATTTTCTATATTTGTTACATTTATTGTATATAAATAATATTCATTATCTGATATATCTTTCTTTTTTTCAAATATTAAATAATGATTATTATTTAAATTCATATTATTATTTATATTTAATTCTAAACCTAATTCTGTTTTATTAATTGATATATAATTATCTAAATTTATTTCAAATAAATATCTAGTTGGTGGTTCATAAAAATCTATACTATCTATCATATTATCATTTAGTGAATTATTTGTTTTAAAATTTGTTATTTGATCTATTACATATATTTCATCATTACTAATAATATTAACATTAAGATATATAATTAATCTATTAAATAAATCATATTGATTAGTAATCTTTTTATTATAATATAAATCAATTTTATCTAATAATATATTAATAGGTAATGCAATAATTGAATCTTTAATTGAAATATTTATAATATTATTCATTATTTCAGTATTTAAATTATTTAATTCAGGTATTTGTAATATACTATTCTCAAATGACACTTTATCTAAATTTTTATAATATTCATTTATTATATTATATATATTATTTTTAAATGTAATAATTTTAACATTATTATCTAATGATAAATCTTTTGATTTCAATAAATTAGAATTAAATATATTTCTTTGATTAATAAACGAAGAATTATTACGATTAATATAATATTTTTTATTAGAATAATAAGGTTTAATCTTTAATATATTACCAAATGATAATGTAGGATATATAATATCTAATTCATAATTATTATTAATATATACTATATAATCATTAAATGGTATAAAATCATCTTTTATTGATTCATTATAATTATTATTTAATTTATTAAATAAATTTGATATATAATTAATATAAGATGATATAATATTATATAAAAATTTATTATAATAATAAACTTTATCTGTAAAATAAAAAGTATTATCATCTAATAAAGTATTAATATTATCATCTATAGTTTTTGTATAATAACATGATATATTTGGTATATCTATTTTAATTGTAATATTTTTAAGAAGATCACCAACTTTTGATATTTTAATAATATTATTTTGATCAAATTTAAGATTAATAATTTGTTTAACAGAATCTAAACTAAAATTAGTAGTTCTTTTATATACTATTTTAAAAAATGATAATTGTGGATTATCAAAAAATATTTTATCTTGTTCACCTATTGTAATTAATTGTAATAAACCTCCAGCCATTTTAAATAAAATTATTATCTATTAATAAATATTAATTTTATTTTTATATAAATTTTTTAATAAATTATTATAAAATCATCAATATTTTTTCATTCTATATTCATATTATCAAATTTATTAACTATATAGTTATCACATATATAGTTATCTAATTAGTATTCATATAGTAAGTATTCATATAGTTATCTCATATATAGTTATCTAATTAGTATTCATATTATAAGTATTCATATATAAATATAGTTATTAAATTAGTATTCATATAGTGTGCGAATAAGCGCGAATGTAATGAGCATGAGCACAACATATAATATTATCATATATAAATATAGTTATTAAATTAGTATTCATATAGTGTGCGAATAAGCGCGAATGTAATGAGCATGAGCACAACATATAATATTATCATATATAAATATAGTTATTAAATTAGTATTCATATA
>Ga0214923_10008821_pt1 | contig 10631 bp, 20 predicted proteins | sample LL1510_MetaG_FD_177993 | JGI IMG/M metagenome (GOLD analysis project Ga0214923, IMG submission 177993) | Freshwater microbial communities from Lake Lanier, Atlanta, Georgia, United States - LL-1510 | ecosystem: Environmental > Aquatic > Freshwater > Lake | place: USA: Georgia | collected...
ATACTACATAGTTCTTTCAGATTCTGATTCACTTGTTTCGTGAGCCATACCTTCTTCAGTTTCTTCAATACCGAGAACTTCGCTATCTCTGATTGTGTTTAGTTCAGCAATAACTGCTTCGCCTTGTAGACGAGCAGACTCTGCTTTAGCATTTCTTTCTGCAACTTTTGCAGATGGGGCAATGTTGAAATCCATTATTTCTTTCCACCCTTCGGTTTAGATTTCGCTTGTTCGCTCAGAGCGATAGCGATTGCTTGTTTACGAGACTTCACGATTGGGGCTTTTTTAGGTCCCTTACCGTCAGGGTCTTTACCTGCATGTAGAGTTCCTTTTTTGAACTCAGACATAACTTTCTCAACTTTTGTTTTCTTTGGCATTATTTCTTCTTTCTGGTTTTCACCACTTGACGAGATTACTCCAGTAGGCTGCAGACATCTTACCTTTTTCAATGTTTTCTTTATGTCTAGCCTTGAAAGATTCTCTACGCTTCTTGTCTGCTTCTGATTCTCCCTTATGTGCAGGAGAACCCTTTACGCCTTGTTGACCAAAGCGGATAGTCTTTATCTCGTTTCCTTCTTTAGCCACAACAACATGCGACTTAGTTGGATGATTAGGGGTGCGTTTCGGCTTATTGTATCCTTCAACGCCAGCCCTTTCCAAACGAGGGTCTTTTTTCTTAGACATTAGAATCTCGCCCACAAATCTCTAAGGTCTTTCATGTCAGCGGTAACAAGGTTCTTGACAACACCATAGGTAACATGAAGGTGAGCACCAGTAGAGGCAGTTCCGCTAGGTGTGTCTTTGCCACCACCAACTAGACCAATGATTGTTTTACCAGCCTCAACCTTATCTCCGACTTTGAGTTCGGTTGGTTTTGCGAGGTGGGCATAAAGAATAAAGTGTTTGTCATAGGTAGACTGGATAACAATGTTTCCTAGAACATCAGTCCACTTGACTTCCATGATAGTTCCGCCAGTTATGGCTTTGATGGGAGACTTAGACGGAACACTCCAGTCAACGCCTCTATGCGGATTCTTGCGATAACTCGCCATGTTCTTGAACTCATCGCCACGCTTGTTTTTTGGAAATGGTTCAACGTAAACTGCAACTTTTTCTGTCATTTAGACTCCTAATATAGTAAGCGTTGCTAACTCCCACCTGGAAGCAACAAGACCCTCAGACCGTTCTGTGTGGGAAGAGTAGCACATCAGAACAGGCACTGACCCAATGGATAGCACGACCAGCAACCATCCAAACTAACAAAGGCGGATACCTTCAACCTTAGTATAGGGAAAATGTGGGGTATTCCTGACTACTCATCAAAAGGAAATCTATCCATAGAAAACCCAGGTGCTATCTCGTGATTAGAAGCAACATCAGAAAAAGTAGGTGGGTTAGATTGTGGCATTTGATGAATATGCTTCTTACGCCACTCCTTCACAATAGCCAAAGCATCATCCTCATCAGTTTCAATCTCTGCTGAACACGAGCAAACTTCTCTAATCATGCTTACATTTTATCATTAGACATACCCTTGGCTATCAGACAAATAGGTTTCTGCGGTAGAAGTGTTTATACATAACCATTATCCTATTGACTCTCCATTATAAATGGGTGGGTCAAAGTTACTAACCAAGTCAGAGGATATGAACACTTGGCTACCTATTGATATTTATTTCTACAGGTGGATATAGGTATATGTTTTCCAGATGCCGCCTATTGTTTTATATATATACAGGATGGGCTTCTTCAATACCCTGCCACATTACCTGCGTCTACCATAACTGAGAATGATTCTCAATAAGCCTTGGGCGTTCTATATATAGATTTAGTCAAGTCCCCCTTTACTTGTGTGGTAGGACAGGTAGGACAAACACCAAATAACGATGTCCGAGCAGAAATCCAATACCCTTGATTTATAGGGGTTTTCCAACTTCTGGTAGGACAAATGAGTCTGGTAGGACATGACCGAGCATGTCTGTGTCCGACCAGAAACCCAGTAAACATAAGGCATTCAAGCCTGGTCAGACAGGTAGGACAGCATATATCCCTAAAGGATATGTCCTAACTGAATGTCTGTCCTAACAGAATCTACTATTGGTTTTTATTATTTAGAGTATCTCTTCTTGGTTATTCTTTTACTGGTTTTATCACTACCTTGGCTAATAACCATAAGGGCGTTTACGATAACAAACTGGCTATTCAGGCTATGCGAATACCACGATATAAAAGCAAATAAACAGCATATGAAAGCGTTTGCAGACAAATGGAACAGAATGAAGCGATTTGGCTGGAAGTGTGAGTCCCAACAGTATCTACTTAGGTTAGCCTTACCTAACTAACAACCTATCAAATAGCCATGTAGCCAGGAGATACTATGCAGCAAACTTTCAATGAGTCTGATGAAACTTCTATAATAACTACTCTATGTCTATCTGTTCAAACAAAGATAAATAATCCTTGCCCTTTATTTACTTGGTATCTATGTGTGTTTGTTCTTATGTCTATAGTTGCGTCTATGGTTTCTAATACCCTGCTTTTTTAGGTGATAGAAAGGGGAGGACCCCTTTAGAACCCCCTTCTACTTGGGCGTTTTATACTTAGCCTATATCTTGTGGTTGTGGTGTCGTGTCAGCACTATATGTTGTGGTTTCTATGTGGTGTATGTGGGTTTGACAAGACATCGGATTTATTGGCGTGTTGGATTTGACAAACTAAAAATATCCTGTCATACTCTTACTAGATGCAGAAAGCATCGGACCAAATCAGGAGGATAAACAAATGCAAAAGTCAGAACTAAAAATCGGTGACCGTGTGTGGTTGAGCAGCAACTACAAAGACAGCATCAAGACCGAATACTATATTGAAAGTTTTGATGTAGTTGAGACAAATCAATGGGGTCGTAAAGAAACCAAAAAGGGTAAGGTTCTACTAAAGGTAGTTCGCTCAGGTGTTCGTGAAGAATACAAGATTCAGTTTGAATCATTTACATACCGTGAGATTCAGGGTCTATTTGATGTTGAGTATGCCAAGCACCTGGAAGAAGAAGCAGAGAAGAAGGCTTATGCAGAAGCAGTTGAGTCACACAATGCTGAATACAAATACAAGGCTCGTGAGTTGTTCAACCTTATTGGTAAAGAGAAGCCATTCATTTCACTAGAAGGTGGCTATGGGAGGAACTACCATGGCGTTGGATTATCTCTTGAAGAACTTGAACTAATCATCAACGCAATCAAGAAGTAAATAAGTAATCTTTAGATACCCCTGCCAATCGGTGGGGGTTTTCTATTTCTACCTGCTAATAACAAAACAGAACATAGGCATTCCGTTATCGTGTATAATGAATAGTGTAAGTTCCTGTGAGTTTATGGGGATTTTTTCATAAACGGTGCTTACAATAGATAGTGTGGTAATAATGCCACAGGAAGAAGAGGTTCTTATGAACGAAATACCAGACAAGGATGAACTCCTTGACCAGACAATCAATACCCCTGAAGAAGCAGTAGAGACAGCACAAGACTTTCTTGAAGCAGAACCAGGTGATGATGAAGAGCAAGTCCTAACCTATGGAGAAATCAAACAGATGCTTCAGGCTGTCTTTGAACAAGGCATTCTAAGAGGTATTCCTATGGGTCAAGACACAGCAGTATCCCTTATCCAGAATGACCCAGAAATCCCAAGCGATACTAAAGAGTATCTAACCAACCTAATCCAAGGAGGAAATAACTAATGACCGCAGCAGTGACCGTATTACTATTGTCTATCAGCAATCTGATTACCGCCCTATTTGCAATGAGATTACAGAGCAGACTAGACAAGACAGAAGACCGCCTACGCAGTTTAGAAAGACGAGTAGGCTAATGAACTCCGTTGTGCAGACTGGCTCCAATAAAAATAAAACTGTGATAAGAGAGTCAGTCTGTGCTTCGGTTAGGAGACAACTATGACCAACACCTACGCACTTATAATCAACCCAGATAACGACATCCACACACTGAAGATAACAAACACAGATGATAAAGACCAGAAGGTTTATATCCACAATCTGATTGAGTGGTTGGATTCAACATCTATGGGTCGCTATGAGTTTGCCCCAGATAAATGTCTGTGGTTTGCTGTATGTGATGACTCTCTGAATCTCATCGGAACGCAACTGATGGGCGGAAGAGTTGCTATTCGTGGCAATGTTGTTATCACTACCTGGACCAAGCGAGGACCAGAAGCAGAAGGAATACCAGAGTCAGACTTACCAGAAGTGTGGCTATGGATAGAAGAAATAATCGCATACAACAAGATGTATATGGAGACACACGATATGACAATAGAACAACTACGCAGATATGTAGAGGAAGGAATCTAAATGGCTGAAGCAAAATACAGACTAAAGTATGAAGCAAATCTAATCGCTAAAGGTTATGTTTGCATCAACCATCCAGAGAAAGCAGCAACTACAACAGGCAAGACCCTATGCTACGGATGCTATTCCAGAAAGCGTTGGGCTGAAGATGCTGAATACAAGAAGGCACAGATTGAAAGACACAAAGAGTATGTGAAGAATAACCGTGCTCGTATCAATGCCATTGCAAAGAAGTGGCGTGACAATAATCCTGAGAAACACAGGGAAGCAGTAAAGAAATCAAGAGCCAAGCGTATCGCAAGGCAGAAAGAAGGTAATACAAATGCCTAAGAAAAAAGTAGAAGAGCCACAGGTAGAAGCACTTGTGGAAGAAACAATCAACGAACCAACAATGGAAGAACTGATTGAGGAAGCAAAGGAAGACGCACTGGACCCAGACAAGCCAGTAATCAGCATGAAGCAGATGAGTATCATGCTTACCAATCAGACATTCACAATCATCGCAGCACTTGGTGAAGGACTTATCAGTAGATATAACCAACTAACTACCAATGTTCCACCAAAGGCTAAGAAGTCCGAATACAACAAAGGATATCTCCGTGCTCTCAATGATGTAGCACTGGGACTTCAGATGTATCAAGACCAAATCACTGAACGAGCATACGCTGATGGTGTATTGCATCGTCCAGAGGATGAACAAGTTCCTGACCTACCCGAAGAGTATCAGACCACTGTTCCAGAAGAAGATGGGAAGAGTGAATAGCCCATATGAAGGGAGCACAAATCGGATTACAAGGAACCAAGGCTACGCTGCTAACGCACATAAAGAAGCAGAAGGCAAGGTAGTTTTCTTATCCTTGATGGAACACTTAGGTCTGGACATCACAGAGATTACAGACATGACAACACAAATCAACTTAGGAGATTATAGAGATGACAAAAATAGATATCACGAATGTAAAAGCCAGAACATCGGTGCTTATGCCAAGAACTTCGTGGAGGTTGGTGAATACTTACCTTCAACTTCTGATAAACACCGTGGTGGGCATACTCTTACTAGCGAATGGCTTCGCTCTCATGGGATTGACCTTTATGATTGCAACATTCGTCAACGCTACGATTCAAAAGCGACACAGAAGTTTGGGAACCCTGAGTTTTATAATCCAGGTATTACTCCTGCTATCCGTGGGGCTTGTGTTTGGTATATCAATCGCACCAGCACACTGATTTATCTATACAGACCAGAAACTTTTCAGAGATTAGTTATAGATGAAATCAAAAATGACAGACTCTTTTGGGGAGCAACAAGCACAAGTCGTGCTAACGAAACTACCATCTGCGTCTTCATACAGAACTCTCCTGCAGCCTGGCAAAAGGTCAAAGGCAAATGGAGATTTCTCGGTAGCCAAGAACTTGAAGAAGAAGTCTTGGATTACCTGAAGGGAAACTAAATGCTTACACAAATAGAAATAGAGATTTGCGAGAAGGTAGGTAAATATTATGCCTCTCGCTGGTCCTTAGTAGAACGAGATGACTTAGTTAGCCACCTACTTTTATGGTGTGCAGAACGAGATGCCACTACACTCCAGAGATGGAGAGACGAGAATAGTTTGAGTCCAAAACTATACAAGTCGTTGAAGAGAGAAGCAGCACACTACTGCGAGAAGGAAACAAGTATCAAGGTTGGTAGAGACTTACACGCTAACAACTCTTACACTCTAGAGATTATAAAAAATACGCTACCTTTTGTATTCAGCGAACCAGATGTAGAGGACCCAATCAACTCACGAGCACTGATGATTATTGAAGATGTTCGTAGTTCTTTATATGGTCTATCAAAAGATGACATAGAGATTATCACTCTCAGATATGAAGACGAAATGACACATGACCAGATTGGAACATACTACGGAATCAATACAGACAACGCCAGCCAGAGATTGCATAGGGCTTTGGAGAGATTGCTCAAAGCACTTTCTGGTGTGGCTTTGTTTGATTGGTCAGATGTTGGAAAGGGAGGAACAGATGACTGATTTCAGACCACGCAAACTAAAAGAAACAATAGTTTATTTCTGTGAAGAGCATGACATAACTTTTGATGAACCAACTTGCGATAACTGTAAGAACATAGGTTGGTTTCAAACTGTGGATGGTTTACTTGATGAACAAGAATGAGAAAGCCAGAGCCAAAGCAGGTCGTGCTTGGCTACATCAGATTAGTGGCAAGTTCAAGACAGGGACTCACGACCCTAGACCAAGAAGGACTAGGACTCGTCAGACTGACAAGGACAAGGCAATAAAGGACCAGTTGTAATAATAACTGAAGTTGTAGATGCTGTTGGTTTTGTTCCAACTACTGTATAAGTTTCCATACCCTCAGTTTACCATGCCCCAGAAACACTGATGCCCCCTGCCAGCAGTAACAGAGGGCACAGCGGAGAACATTCCCTGGGACCAAGCAGGGCATCTCTAGGAGGAACAGTGTTTAGCACCGAACACTTCCATTATAAGGCATAAAAAGTTTTTTGAGTTTAGACAGACAAACCTTTCCTGTTCTGTCATCATAGAACTAAGGAGAGCATGACCAGTAAGGAAACACTATTATGAAACTAACAATAGAGAATGCAAGAAAACTAAACACTAGGTATGCAGGTAGAGCGATTTCATTTACCCAAAACGGTAGGTATCGTGGAGCAATGCACGGAGTCCTATTGATTGTGTCTGAATCAGGCTTCGTCTACTATGACGAGGACTGGAAGCGTGAGTTCTTCCAAGATTGGGACACATTCGGTGGATTTCAACACATCTCAGAGTCTAAATCACTACGCCACAAGCGGTATAACAAGGATTCCAATGGCAAGTTTGCTAAGAATCCTGAGAAAAGCCTGTGAGTTTTGCTCATTTTCAGTAAGATTTATTACATTTTTACCACTTTGCTCTTCTCATTAGGGACCAAGTATGATACACTTAGTATTACCACAGGATATGTGGAACAAAAAACAGCCAGGGTATCTGGCAGAAGGAGTCAGAAATGACAACAGCAGTAAAAGAAAAGCACTGCACAAAGTGCGACCAGACAAAGAAAGCAGTAGAGTTTTCAGCAAACTCAGCCAGACCTACAGGACTTGGGGATTGGTGTAAAGACTGCAACAACAAGTTCATAGCCCTATTCAGAGATAAGGTCAACACCTTTCTCCTGAACTGGAAAGAAGCAAACAACCTTGATTGCTCTCGTAAAGATGCAGCAATCCTATATGGCGTAAAGAACCAGAGGAACATAGACAACTTCAAGTCTAAGATTGTAGTGACCGAAACAGGTTGCCACATCTACACAGGCTATGCTTTCTCCAATGGCTACGGTGGATTCAATGTTCATATAGAATCAGGTATGCATTCAGTATGCGTAAAGGCACACCGATTTGCATTCGCTTTGGAATACGGTTGGCTGCCAACTGGAAGAAGTGGAAACACAAAGGATGGTATTGTGCTCAATCATAGGTGTCACAATCGTCTTTGCCAGAATCCAGACCACTTAGAAGCAGTTACCGTGGCAGTGAACAACTCGCCAGCAAAGCGTAAGCCGAAATCACTCCAGTCTGCATAGTGTAAGATGGTAGTAGCCCTAGGTGGCAATAACTAAATACCTCACCACGACAGAATAAAAACTTCCCTGTGGGATTAGTGTCGTGGCTAATCCTGCAGGGTCTAACTATTTGGGTTGAAGACCCAGGAAAGAAGGTTCATTATGAACAATCACCCAAGCATTCATCGCAATGCCAAGGTATTTATCAAGACGCAGACTTGTGACCAAATGTTTGCGTATGTCCACTATCAAGGAATCATCGTTAGTGCTGACAACATCGGAATCACCGTTGATGGTTATTCCACATCTCCACTACAAGAAACATTTGAAGAGTATGTGACCAATGGAAAAGTGTTTGGACTTACTAATCAAGCAGAGTGGAAAGAGCATCTAAAAGAACAGCAACAGTATGGAACTTACTTCCTACCATGGAGCAACATCGCAGAAGTGGTGGTTCTCTGATGAGTTACGAATACGCAGAAGATGCAATCGCTAAAGGCTACAGGATTCTACCTGTAAGTCCAGCAACAAAGAAACCATACACAGATACATGGTGTTGGTCTAACGACCCAGAGCAAGTAGCAACTTGGTGGAATGTAGATTATCCAGATGCTCTTGTTGGTATTGACCTAGAGAATGCACAAGTAGCAGTTGTTGATATTGATAATCACGAGGGTAAGGTAAATGGTTTTGATACCCTGAAAAATCCTGACCTAAAACTACCAGTAGAAACTCTGTTCAAAGAGAAGTCACTATCAGGTAAAGGTGAGCACCACTGGTATGTCAATCCTGGAATCCCAAAGTCTGGAAAACTTCCTGGTATTGATATCAAAGTCACTGGTTATGTAATCGCCAACTACTTTGTTCCTGCTCCAGAAGACATCATCGTTTCACTACCATCCGCATATCACACACCTAAGTCAACCACTCCAGAAGGTATTGCTTGGGAAGGAACTATCCAAGACTGGATTGACCTTTACAGTGGTTATGAATCATCACCAGAAGTTACCACTCTTGTTGAAGACCTACGCCTAAACGGATTTGCTGGCAACGAGTTTCTATTCAAGAAGATGATTCGCCTTGTCCATCTAGCAAACGATGGTAGGGGTGGAGTTCCAGAAGCAATGCGTGAACTGTTCAACATCTGGATGTCTAATCCACACTCATCTGGTGACCCTAAAGCAGAGTTTCTTCGTGCTATGCAAAGGGCAATCACACATCTTGGTGGTGGCAAGGTTGAAAAGAGTGAAGAGCAAGTCAATGAAGAATACGAAGCAAGGCTCAATGCTGCTGCAGAAGAGCGTGTATTCCAGATGGAAGTTGCTGACCTAGCCAATCGTAAGAGGGCAGAGAAGTATGCAATCGGAACACGCAGGTATTCTTGGGATGAACTAGAAGCCATGAAAGTTGAGTGGATTGTTGATGGTGTTCTCGGATTCAACAACAACTCAATGCTTGTTGGTGCTCCAAACATCGGTAAGACATTCCTTTATATTGACTGGATGTGTGCTTCTATTGCTGGTAAACAGTGGGCTGGACGTGCTACTCAAAAGGCTAAGTTCATGGTCATCATCGGTGAAGGTGAGACTGGCTGGAGTGACCGTGTAAAAGCATGGTGTAAAGAAAACATGGAAGACTTTGACGTAATCAAGCAAAGCATTATTCCTATGTCAACTGCCAGCCTTGCTAGTGATTCAGATATTGATACGCTGGCAACCATCGTTAGGGATGAGAAGATTGATATGGTCATCCTTGATACATGGAACACATCTTCTGGTCTACAAGATGAAAACTCAAACGGTGAAGCAGCACTATCTCTAAACGCTATGACTCGTTTCCAAACTGGTGTGCTTGTTGTTCATCACCCAAATGCTGAGACACAGAACTCTGATTGTCTAAAGGCTCGTGGTGCTACAGCAGTGCAAGGAAAAATGGACTTTGTTGTTACCATGTTCCAAGCCAAAAAGGATAAAGAGTTTGATGGTGCTGACCCTAAGTATATTGCTGTCTCTACTCTTGACAAGAACGGTGGTAAGTCTCGCCACTCTGAACGCTTCAACCTTGCAGGTCTATGGCTCAAGGATGTAGAAGTTGATGGTCGTAAGACTATGACTATGGTTCACGACAACGGAAGCATTACTACAAGTGCAAACCTATTCTTCTCTACCGCTTTGAAAGATGGTCCTAAGTCTCTCAAAGAACTTGAAGAGTGGGCTGAAGATAACTGGGCTGGTGGTCTATCAGAAAAGACCATTACTCGTTGGGCTAAGATTGCAGACCCAACACGGTTGACTGTTGCCAAGGGAGAAAAGAATAAGAATGTATATTCTTGGACTGACCTAGTTTGGACACCGCACGAATAGTTTTATCCGAACGCCTCCTGGATAAAAGGAAGCCCCCTACTCTTGCTGACATTTGGGTAGGGGGTTTCGCTTATTCTGGCTTAGGACACTTGCAGTCTTTGCACTGGCAATCGCACATTAGTCATCATCCTTTCGGAGTGGGTAGGTAATCATCCATAAAATAGTTGTACCGATAATGCACCAGCCAACTACTTCTCTAGCAGAGCCTTCAAGAACTAACCACGCTACGAACATTCCTAGGAGAGTCCAAGCCTGACCTAATAAATCATTTAGGAACTTTTTCATTTGATTCTCCTTAGTGTTGAGCCAGCACTTACACTGGCAGTTG
>Ga0214923_10008822_pt1 | contig 10630 bp, 13 predicted proteins | sample LL1510_MetaG_FD_177993 | JGI IMG/M metagenome (GOLD analysis project Ga0214923, IMG submission 177993) | Freshwater microbial communities from Lake Lanier, Atlanta, Georgia, United States - LL-1510 | ecosystem: Environmental > Aquatic > Freshwater > Lake | place: USA: Georgia | collected...
AAATTAGTTCCACAGTTAATTCTTCTATTAAAAAATATGAATTTCAGCCAATTAATTATTCTTTAACTGAGGAGAATTTTTCAGAAATTGTTGGCTCACTTGAAACCCCAAGTTTATTTGGTGAAAGACTTTTAGGAATTGTTGATATTTCTGAGTGTGAGTTTGAGCTGGTCGAAAAGTTTATTAATCAAACAAAAGACATTAAAGATTTGTATCTTTTATATCAAAATAAATTAGATTCCAGAACAAAGTTAGCAAAGCTTTTAATATCAAATAAAGCTTTAATTTTTGATGAAGAAAAAGGGCCAAGTAGTTTTGCCTTTGGTGACTATGTTGTCCAAAAAAATATTAAAGCCTCTTATCAGGAATTAGAGAAACTTAAAAAAGCTGGAGAAGAGGAAGTGGCAATTATGAGTGGAATCACCACAGCTTTTAGAAATATAGTTAATTTGAAATTTAAAACAAATTCCTCAAAATCTATCTTTCCAAGTAAGCTTGAGATGTATAAAAAAGCTGCGAATTTACTAACTGAGGAAGATGTTATAAAAATTCATAATACTCTAACTCAAAATGAAGTTAAATTTAAAACAGGACAAATTTCAGATGAGATGCTTGTTTTACATTCTATGAACTTTATTTTAAATTACAGTAAAATAGAATAAGTATGGAAGTTATTAATAAAAATTCTAATTTTTCTAAAACCGTTAATTGGGACTACTTTTTAAGAACAAAAGTTTATTCTTATGGATTCATTTCTTTAGGTCTAATTTTTATTGCCTCTCAGTTTATATTGCCTTTCATTTTAATTGAATCTGGAAGTAAGTACCAAGCACCTGTAAATAATTCTGTGCTTGGGGCAGCAACTGGTTTTAGAAGTGAGGGTTTTGGAGAACTAGGTACTTCTAAAAGAGATCTAATAAAAAGACAATACTTAGTGCCTGAAAAGTTTTTTATTCAAGTTCCTAAAATAAATATTAATAACGGTATGATTAAGACCAATTCTTTTGAGATGAATCCGGATGATTTTATTGGTCATTATGCAGGAACTTCCTTGCCGGGAGAAAAAGGTAATACCTTTATTTATGGGCACTCTGTAATGCCTTTTATGTTTAACGAGAAGAACTATAAAACTATCTTTTCTAACTTACACAAGCTAGAGAATGGGGATGAAGTTATTATTAGATATAATTCTAAAAAATACGTTTATAAAGTTGCTGAAAAGTCTATTTTAAAACCAGAGGATGTTGATCCGATGAATCTTGTATCTGAGGATTTAAAAGATTCCTCTACAATTAGTTTAATGACCTGTACACCTCCGGGAACTTCTTTAAAAAGACTTATTGTTAATGCTGTATTAGTTGAAATTGATTAATTGCTTTTATATTTAGATAATAAAAGAGGCGAGGGTTTTTAAACCCTCGCCTCTTCTTAGCTTAATTTTTATTTATTTTTCAAAATTCTTAACTGCTAGAGATCTTCCGTTTGAGATTAAAAATCCACTGATTAGAGAGAAAGCCACCATAAGAACATATAATCCTTCGTTACCTGTTTTTGGAACACCTGTTGCTGTGGTGTTAGAAATTGTAACTGCAGGAGCTGTTATCGTTTCAGGTTGTGCATCTGTTAAAGATGTAACTGGTGTTGTATCAGTTGTGTTGTAAGTATCTGTAACATCGTTTAGAGCAGCAAGCATTCCTCCGGTAGCAGCTGGAGTATTAGGTGTTGATTTTGAAGTTGTTCCTAGTACTTCTTTTTTAATATCAACAGATGTATTTGATAGAGGTGAAGAATCCTTAGTACTGTCTTCTTCCATTACAAGTTTTGGAGTTGATTCTTTCTTTTTTACTATTTCCCCTTTACTTTCACTTGTTGATGAACTATCTGAAAGAAGGAAATAAAATGAACCAAATACGAAAACAGATATAACTAAACTTGTTAAAAATGTTTTTATTGTTTTTGAAATAAAACTATTATTTTGCATTGGCAGGTATTAATTCTTTAACTAAATTACTATATACATCTATTAAAGCATTCGTTGTATCTATGTCAAGTAATTTATTTTGAATTTCTTTATTTAATTTAGCTTTTGGAACTGTAGTTAACAAAATATAATTTATCGATACAGTACACACTAGTAATAATGTAATAAATATTTTCTTAATCATTTTTATTTAAATATACCTTTATGTTTAAGGTCATTTCAATTAACTCTCCTTTAGTTTCAATTTTTGAATTACTAATTTCAGTTAGTGGAAGGTCTGATTCTATTTCTTTTGCTACGTTCATGACCCCGTTAAAAGTTCCATATAGTTTAAGATCTATATTTATATTTTCATTTGATGATTCTGTAACTGTACTTTTGGTTATAATTACATTTCTTTCTTTAGTTTTAATATCCAGTTGTTCTATATAGCTTGCAATACTTGTATTAGGATTTAGTCTTTTTTTCAAAACTTTTAAATCTGCTTTTTGAAAATTATTTTTTTGTTTAAATACCTCTATTTTATTATTTACCTCACCGATATTTTTATTATTTTCATTGATTATTTGTATATTTTGAATATATTTATTAAGGCCTAAGGTAGAGATAATAATCAGACATACATTTAATATTCCTGTAATAGTAATAAAAGTGTAGAAAAGTTTTTTATCTTCCATCAATCACCCCATTAAATACATATTTATAGTCAGCTGTTCCTGGAATTTTTTCAATTGATTCCATTTTTAAAGTTGTAATTCTTTTATTTAAATTACTAAATTTTTGAATATCTTGCTCCAAATTTTTGTTTTTTGAATAGAAATTAATTCTAAAATTAAAGACATTTTCGGAATTAGTGTAAGTTAATTTATCTAAATATATATCACCTAAACTTGAATAGAGAAAATTAAGAGTTTCGAAAAAATTGTAATATTTATTTTTTATTAATGAGCTTTTATGCTTGTAGTCACTCAAAAATTTAATATCTTGCTTTAGTTCAAGACTGGTACTTTCTTTGGATGCTACAAAATTTAAATTTTCTTGAGTAGCGGAGTCTATAGATGTAGATAAGTTATCATTTTTAATATTTAGAAATGATATAAATGAGGATAGAGCCACAAAAAAAATTGTAATTACTAAAATAAAATTAGTAACTGAATTTTCTTGCGTAGTTTTAATTTCTGGAAGTTGGTCTAAAAGGTTTAAGTGTTTTTCGTTTACAGAATTACTTAGATTTAGATTTTTTGGCAGTTGGTTTAACATCAGAAGATTTAGAAAGTTTTTTAGCTAACTTTGATTTAATTCTGTTAGCTTTGTTTCTGTGCATAACATTTTCTTTAGCTGCTTTGTCTAATACTTTTTGTGCTGCAGACATTGATGATTTTAGATCTTCAGCTGATTTTCCATCTTTAACTAAATTTAAAATGTTTTTAACAGCAGATTTAATTCTCTTCTTCCAACCTAGGTTGTGAATTTGTTTCTTTTTTGAGCTTCTAACAGCTTTTTTTGCACTTGATGTGTTTGCCATATGTATTACTAATTATGATAACATAACAAAGATTATGGTCAAGTATTCTGGGCAAAAAATCAAGGAAATATTAAGCGGAACTCAAACCTCTATTCTCTCTGCTGCTTTTGTAATTTCTTTTTTTTATTTTATCTCGGCAATTTTAGGTTTGTTCAAATCTAGAGTAATTTTATCTTACTTTGGAGCTTCTACTGACCTTGGTATTTTTTATATCGCCGATAGAGTACCTAGCGCTATTTATTCAACTATCTTTTTAGGTACCTTTTCAACCGTTTTTATACCTATCTTTAGCAAACTCTATAAAGATGATAAAGAGAAATCTTATCTTTTTGCCTCAAATCTTTTTAATGTCCTTCTTTTTGTATTCCTAATTATTAGTGCTTTAATGGCTATTTTTTCTCATGAGATTATCTATCTATTAACTGTAGGACAACTTTCACTTAGTGAGATTACCTTGGGAGTTTCTCTTCTTAGAATCATGATTATTGGGCAGGTGATATTAATCATAAGTTCTTTTTTAACTTCCCTTTTGAATGCAAAAAAGCATTATTTAGCTACCTCTCTTTCTCCAGTATTTTTTAATATTGGTTTTTTAGTGTCTTTGCCCCTTTTATATCCTTTTTTTGATATCTTTAGTGTTGCTTGGGCCATGGTCGTGGGTTCCATATTTCACTTACTGGTTCAGATTCCTTCAGTCTTTTTTATTGATTTTAAATATTCTTTTTTTGTCAATCTTAAAGATAGAAGTTTAAGAGAAGCTCTTTCGATGTCTGGTATTAATTTTTTCACAACACTTCTTGGTCACTTGATTGCTGTTATTGAAAACTCTATGGCTTTTTATATTTCTGCCTCGTCTGTTGTTTACTTTAAACTTGCGGATCAATTAAGGTATTTTCCTGTACATTTATTTGGCGCTTCTATTTCGATTGCTGCGTTGCCAATCATGGCAGAAGAATACAAAGAAGGAGATAAAGATAATTTTTTTAGAATTATTAAAACTTCTATTTTACAAATTACTTATTTAAGCATGCCGGTCATGATTTTATTGATTGTTCTTAAACTTCCGATTGTTAGATTAGTTTATGGGGCAGACAAATTTACATGGGAAGATACTTTAACTACAGCTTTATGTTTGGCCATTTTTTCCCTTTCTATTCTTTCTCAGTCATGTTCTATTTTTCTTTCTAGATGCTTTTATGCTTTAAAAGATAGCTTTCATCCTTTAGTTGGAACTCTAATAACTTTAGGTTTTACTTTTGGTTTCCCACTGTATTTCGTCTTTAATGGTTATGGGGTCTGGTCTGTGGTGACAGGTTACGTACTTGGTTCTTATATAAATGCTATTTATTTCCTAATTATTTTAAAGTTGAAAACTAATTTCCCGTTGCGAGAACTAGCTAGCTCTAGCGGTAAAATATTCTTATCCGGATTTTTGATGAGTTTATTTTTATATTTCCCGATGAGGTTAATTGATACCTACTTACTAGATACCGCCTATGTTTTAGATTTAATTTACTTAACATTAGGTGTATCACTTCTTGGCTTTATCATCTACTTTATTGTTTCCTATAAACTTAAAGTGCCTGAAGTATCTCTTCTTTTTAAAGGACTTAGAAAACTTAAATTCTCCTCTTCAAAACTTGAGAATCTTGAAACAGAGCTTAATAGGTCAATTTCTGCATAATCCTTGGTAAAATAAGGCAGTTATGGAAAACACCAATAAGATTAAATCTGAAAATATTAGAAATTTTTGTATTATCGCTCACATCGACCATGGTAAATCTACTTTAGCCGATAGACTTCTTGAATATACTCATACAATTGAGAAAAGAGATTTAAAAGAGCAGACTCTAGACTCTATGGATTTAGAGAAAGAGAGAGGTATTACTATTAAGCTTAAACCAGTTCGAATGGAATACACCTTAAATAATACTTTGTATGAACTAAACTTAATTGATACACCTGGTCACGTTGATTTTTCTTACGAGGTTTCAAGATCCTTAGCTGCATGTGAAGGGGCTGTATTAGTTGTGGATGCTACTCAAGGAATTCAAGCTCAAACAGTTTCTAATGTTTATAAAGCTCTAGATGCAAATTTAAAAATTATCCCTGTTTTAAACAAGATTGATTTACCTTCCTCTGATGTTGAAAAAGTTACAAATGATTTAATTAATACTTTTGGATTTTCTCATGACGAGATTTTAAAAGTTAGCGCTAAAACAGGAGATGGGGTGCTTGAGTTAATTTCTGAAATTATAGAAAGAATCCCAACCCCTAAAGACGAAAATGAAAAACCATTAAGAGCTTTAATTTTTGATTCATTTTATGATGCCTACCTTGGTGTTGTTGCTGTAGTTAAAGTTGTTGATGGTTCAATTTCTATGAAAGAAATTGAATCTAGAAGAGAACTTAAATTTTTTGCAACTAACTCGTATTCTATTCCCGAAGGTGTAGGGTTTTTTAAACCCGCTAGAAAATCATGCGACATTATTAGAAGCGGTGAGGTAGGCTATATTGTAACGGGACTTAAAAATATTTCTAAAGTTAAAGTTGGAGATACTATTGGGTTTACAGAAAACGGTAAACTAGAAGGTCTTCCTGGATACAAAGAGGTAAAACCTTTTGTGTTCTTATCAATTTACACAGTTGATAACGATAAATTTCCGGAGCTTAGAGAAGCTCTAGAAAAAATGTCTCTTACAGACTCCTCAATTTCTTATGAACCAGAAAATAATATGGCTCTAGGGTTTGGGTTTAGATGTGGATTTTTAGGTCTTCTTCATGCCGATGTTATTCAAGAAAGACTGGAGAGAGAGTTTAATTTAGACTTAATTTCTACTACTCCTTCTGTTGAATACCAAGTTGATTTAACAAGTGGAGAGAGTATTGAAGTTAGAACAGCCTATGACATGCCTGATATCACTAGAATTTCTCAGATTAGAGAACCATGGATTTTGATGACTATTGTGACTCCAAATAAATTTACTGGATCAATTATTACTCTTTGCGAAACAAAAAGAGGAGTTATGAGAAAAATGGAATACCCAACAACTGATAGAGTCATTTTTGAATATGAAATTCCTTTAGTTGAACTTATTTCTAACTTTTTTGACGAACTAAAAAGTATTTCTTCAGGTTACGCTTCTTTAGATTATGAAATGCTTGAATACAGGCCTGTTAAAGCTGTGAAAGTTGATATTTTGGTTCACAACCAAATTGTTCCACCTCTATCTTTTATTGTCGTTAGAGATAAAGCTGAACTTGTTTCTAGAGCATTACTTAAAAAATTAAAAGATATCATTCCAAGACAGCAATTTCAGGTTTCATTACAAGCTGCCATTAATGCCAAAGTTATTGCCAGAGAAGACCTTTCTGGATTTAGAAAAGATGTTTTAGCTAAAATGAGTGGCGGTCACAGAGAAAGAAAAGATAAACTTCTAGATATTCAGAAAAAAGGTAAAGAGAGAATGAAGAAATTTGGTAAAGTTGACATCCCTCAAGACGCCTTCAGGCAAATACTATCCTTGTAAATATATATATATTGAATAAAGTTTGTTTTAATTAAATTAAATGATCAGTTTTAGTGAAGATTTTTTAATTCTTGTCGGAAGTTTTGTTTTATTCTTCCTTCTAATAAATTTGTATGTGTTTTTTTCTAATTTAAAAATAGTTGCCCACACTTTTTTAAATACGTTTAATTATAGTGCCCCTTATGCAAAAGGAGAGTTTTTAATATTTTTACCACAATCTATCTGGCTATGCTTCTTTTTTTATAATGCGCCTATTGATTTCCTATTCCCTTTATTTATTTTATATATATTGCTTGCATTAATTTCTATGTTTTTTAGAAGTATTTTTAATTATACTCTTTACAGTGAATCACAAAATAATTCACCAATGATCGGATGTATAGCTCTTATAATTTTAGTAGTTATATACTGGTTAATTGGTATGTTTCGAAATGGTACCTTTTATTAAGTATTTTTCTGTATTTGTTAATTTTTTTTAGGATTGGTTGTTTTTTAAGATTTTTAAATTAAAAAAAGATTAATTAATAAAATTTAAAAATTTGCAGGAGTTTGGTAAAGTTTGTATTCCTCAAGACGCCCTTAAACAAATAGTTTCATTGTAAAACAGTTATGTTATTCTTAATTTACATGAATTTTGACGGTATCGGGATTTTTGTAAATATAATTAGTTTAGTTGCTTTTTTAGCTATTTTAATTTTTTTATTACCAAACTTTAAAATTTTATTCTATACCATTTTAAATACTTTTGATTTCAAAGCCAAATATATTAAGGGAGAGTTTTTAACATTTTCTTCTTTACTTTCTTTACTTTGGGTAGTTTTTTTTAGTTTTTATAATAACGATATAATTTCATATTATTTTTATAATCAATTATTTGAATTTTGGTGGGTAGTTTTATCTATTATTTGTTTATTTATAATTTCAATGGCTGCAAGATTGTTGAACAATTCAGTTGTTGAAATTAAAGACTCAAATAAGACTTTAAAACTAAACTATATACCGCTTTACCTCACTTTAATTTTTGTTTTATTAATTATTTATATTTATTTGTTAATTTTTATAAGTGGTATTGATAACGGTTATTGGTCAAGCTCACGACCAATATTTTATGCGATCTTAATATTAGATATTATTCTTTTAGTTTGGTTGTTTTTTAAGATTTTTAAATTAAAAAAAGATTAATTAATAAAATTTAAAAATTTGCAGGAGTTTGGTAAAGTTGATATCCCTAAAGACGCCTTCAGGCAAATTCTTTCTCTTTAACTTTTAAATATAAATTTGTATAATAAACTTATGCCTGTACCTAACCCTTCTTTAGAGGGTTTATATATATTGTTTTTTACCCCCTTTTTACTTGCAGTCTTACTTGGAGTAATAATTAATTTTTTTTTAAAAATAAAGTCTGAGTCTAATAAAAGTGTACAAAAAAATTCTATAGTGATTGGTTGTCTTTTAATTTTAATTTTAGTAGTTATATGCTTGTTAATTTATATAGATTTCTTTAACATAATTTTTTAACATACGTATTGATTTTTTTAGCAGAGTGATTATAATAGTGACAAATGACATTTAATTTATCTGATAGACAAATTAAACTGCTAGATGCAATCATCTCTGAATATTTATCTACATCTGAACCTGTAGGTTCTAATTATTTGGTCAAAAAATATAATCTCACAATTTCACCAGCAACAGTTAGAAACGAAATGGCTGAACTTTTGAGAAAAGGATTCTTAGAAATGTCTCACTCATCCTCTGGAAGAATTCCATCCTCAATGGCTTATAAATTCTTCCTACAAGAACTGATTGAAGAAGAAGAACTTCCTGTTTTACAAGAAGTAGCTATTAGGCAAAAACTTTATGCTAACAGATACGAATTTGAAAAATTACTTCAAAGAGCAGTAGTTTCTTTGGCCGATTTAACTCAAGAATTATGTATTGCAGTCACTTACGATGGATTCATGGTTCATGCTGGATCTGTTTATATTTTAGATAAAAAAGAGTTCTGGGAAATTGATGTAACCAAAGCAGCGTTAGGACTTCTTGATAACTTTGAACTATTTGACCAAATTTTGAGAAGAAATCCTGATTACAACGGAGACACCCAATTTTTAATTGGTGAAGAAATCGGACTCCCTTCTTTAAAGAGTTGTTCAATTGTGTTTACTAAATTTAAAACTCCAAAAACAAGCGGATTTATCGCTGTTCTTGGTCCGTCTAGAATGAAATATCAAACTATTTTACCTTCATTAAAGTATTCAAAACACTTAATTGAAGAAATTTTAAATTCATAAAGGAGAATATGGAAGAAAACACAACAAATCTATCTGAAATAGATATCTTAAAAGCACAAATAACTGAATTAGATAATAATTGGAAAAGAGCTTTGGCTGATTACAAAAATTTAGTTGATAGAACAAATAAAGAGAAAAAAGAATTTTATGAATTTGCAAATACAAATGTTTTGCAAAGCTTCTTGCCGGTTTATGATTCTTTAGAAATGCTTTCAAAATATAGTCAAGATCAAGGTTTAGCTTTAACTGTTAAACAATTTAAACAAGTATTTTCCGAAGAAGGTGTGAAAGAAATTGAAGTATTAGGAAAAGAATATAATGAGCAGGAAATGGAAGCAGTTGAGATGGTTGAAGGAGAAAAAAATATTGTGATTGAAGAAATAAGCAAAGGATTTATATTTAAAGGAAAACTTCTAAGACCTGCAAGGGTTAAAGTTGGTAAAGGTAATTAATTTTAAAGGAGGACAAAAATATGGGTAAAATCATTGGTATTGACCTAGGTACAACAAACTCTGCCGTAGTATTTCTTGAAGGGGGAAACCCTAAAGTAATTACAAGTCATGAAGGAACAAACACAACCCCTTCTGTAGTTGCTCTTGGTAAAAATGATGTTGTTGGAATTCCAGCAAAAAGACAACAAGTTGTGAATCCAAAAAACACCATTTTTTCAGCTAAGAGACTAATGGGAAGAATGTATTCTGATCCAGAAATTCAAAAGCTAAAAAACGATATGCCTTATGCAATTGTTGAAGGTAAAAATGGAATGGCTTGTATTGAGGTTGAGGGTAAAGTTTATACACCTCAAGAAATTTCTGCAAAAGTTTTAGCAAAACTGAAAGCTGATGCCGAAAGTTTCTTAGGAGAACCTGTAACTGAAGCAGTAATTACAGTTCCTGCGTACTTTAACGATGCTCAAAGAAGTGCAACTAAAGAAGCTGGTACTATTGCTGGACTTGACGTTAAAAGAATTATTAACGAACCAACAGCTGCATCTTTAGCTTATGGGCTAGACAAAAAAACAAACGAAAAAATTGTTGTTTACGATCTTGGTGGAGGAACATTTGACGTTTCTGTTCTTGAGATTGGTGATGGTGTTTTTGAAGTTAAAGCAACTAACGGAGATACACATCTTGGAGGAGATGACTTCGATCAACATATTATCGACTTCTTGATTTCTGAGTTTAAGAAATCAGATGGAATTGATTTAGGTGCAGATAAACAAGCTCTTCAAAGATTAAAAGATTCTGCAGAAAAAGCAAAGATTGAATTATCTTCAGCTTTAGAAACAGATATTAATATT
>Ga0214923_10008824_pt1 | contig 10629 bp, 8 predicted proteins | sample LL1510_MetaG_FD_177993 | JGI IMG/M metagenome (GOLD analysis project Ga0214923, IMG submission 177993) | Freshwater microbial communities from Lake Lanier, Atlanta, Georgia, United States - LL-1510 | ecosystem: Environmental > Aquatic > Freshwater > Lake | place: USA: Georgia | collected 2015-10-15
TTTCCGTGGTTCGTGTACTTGCAATGCTTTGAATGAAGATTCAAAAGAAGCCGTTATTTCAGAATGGAATGCCATGCAAAAAGAAGGCTTTTCGAATCGAATTGAGGCTAAGCGCAGCGAGTTAAGGAGCATTATCGGTGAGGAAATGGCTGACGAATTTGAAGTTTTCTTTGCTCCTTCAGGAAGTGATTTGAATTATTACACCTTACTGTTTCAACGACTGTTAAATCCGAAAAAACCAATTATTAATTTAGTGACATGTCCTGAAGAATTAGGATCCGGTTCAACATTGGCTGCAGAAGGTCGTTACTATTTTCAAACGGATCAATTTGGAGGAAAAGTTGAAAAAGGCGCTAAATTAGAAGGAATGTTTTCGCTTGAAGCTGTATATTTCGCGGCCCGTGACATAGAAGGAAACATTCAAAATCATAAAGAAGCACTAACCAAGCGCATTTTGTTGGAAAAAGAGGAAAAAGCGGTTATTGCCAATTTAGTTTTAGGAAGTAAATCAGGGATTGAAGATAATTTAGCAATTGTTCCGCGTTTACGAAATGAAGCGATGTGGGTTGTTGACATGTGTCAAATGCGTGTTAATCAACGTATTTTGAAAAAGCTATTGCGTTTAGATGCTTGTATTATGATAACAGGTTCTAAGTTTTTTCAAGCGCCGCCTTTTTGCGCTGCTTTGTTGGTTCCTAAATCAATTGTTTTTAAACTACGAACAGTAGAAAATACGCAAACAGCGCTTTATTTTGATAAGGTTTTTTCCGCTTTTGATATTCCACCATCCCTACCAAATTTAAGAAAGCAATTTTCGACGTTTGAAAACAATGGTATGCTTCTGCGTTGGGAAGCAGCATTAAGTGAAATGCGAATTATTCATGATTTTTCAATTGATGAAATTTTAGCTAAAATCAACGAATGGAATGAAAAGGTTACTGCAATTATTCAAAAAATGCCTCAATTTGAATTAATGCCAGATGGAAATTTAACCAATAACACTATTATTTCTTTTCGTGTGAAAAATAAGCAAGGTCAATTTTTGAAAGAAGATAAGTTAAGAAAAGTTTATGCTTACTTGGCTTTGAATAAACATGCTCTGTTGGATTCCAAAAAGTTAGTTATAGGTCAACCCGTAACGTACTTAGATCGTGCTTTTCTTCGCGTTGCGATTGGTTCACATAATGTGGCAGATTTCATAAAAAAGGGTATGGATATCCGTTTTGAAGAAAAAGTATTTGAATCCATTTCACAAGCATTACAGATTGTTGAGGCATGAGAATTGACAACGAAATAGCACGTATATTAAAGCATTGCAAATCAGCTGATTTAATCGATGAAAATGACCAAACATTGGTTTTTTGTGATTTTGCGATTTTACATGAAAAAATTCAAAACATTCAAGGTCAATTACCTGAGAATTCTCTTTGCGCGGTTGCAATAAAATCAAATCCCCTTTTAGGTGTTATCAAAGAAATAGAGCGAAGCGGGGCAGGAGTAGAAGCTGCCTCAATTGCTGAAGTTCAGTTGGCACTATCGGCTGGATTTTCCCCAGAAAGAATTGTGTTTGATTCTCCTGTAAAAACAAAAGCGGATATTCAATTTTGCTTGAATCATTTTAAAGGTGGATTATTGAATGCAGATTCGATTGAAGAATTAGAAAACTTGCCAGTAGATGTTCCTTTTTCACTTGGACTTCGCGTAAATCCTGCTGTTGAAATAAAAACAGTAGCCTCGATGAACGTTAGTGGTAAGCAGTCTAAATTTGGAGAATGGATGACACTTTCTCACCGTGATAAACTTCAATTTCTTGCTGAAAGAAAAGGCTTGAATACCTTGCATGTTCATCAAGGTTCACAATCGACGGATTATTCTGGAATGGTCAATGGAATCAAAGCTGTTATTGAAATGGCTCAAAAAATAAATGAAATTGTAGGTTTTGAAAAAATCACACAAATAGATATTGGTGGAGGATTCCCCGTGAATTATAAGGATGATAATGCCTTTGATATTGCTGTTTACTTTGACTTACTTCGAACCAATTGCCCTGAGCTTTTTGATGGAACTTTTAGAGTAATTACAGAATTTGGACGATATGTGCAAGCGCACGCAGGTTTCGTTGTGACGGAAGTTCACACAGTAAAAAAGGATCAAGAACCTAAAATGGCAATCATTCATGTTGGAGCTGATATGTTCCTCCGTGAATCGTATAACCCAGACGACTGGTATCATCGCTTGGATAAGTTGAACGCTGATTTCTCGTGCTCGATGGAACAAAAGGAAACATATACTATTGGTGGGCCACTTTGTTTTGGAGGTGATATTCCATTTCGTAATGCAGAAGTAAAAACATTAAAGAAAAATGATTGGCTAATTATTTATGATACGGGAGCTAACTCCTATGCGCTTTGGTCTAGGCATTGTAGCACTTTTTTTCCAAAATGCATTGCTATTCATACAGATGGAAAATTGGAAATTATCAAGAAAAAAGAAACATTTGAAGATATCAAAAACTTTTGGTCCTAAATGAGTAATTGGCGGAAATACCTTAAAAATTTACCTGGAAAACGATTGGGTAGAAAAATCGTAGTCATTGAAAGCGATGATTGGGGTGGTATTCGCATGCCTTCGAAAAAAGTGTTTGATTCCTTATTATCACAAGGTGTTCGTGTGGATAAATGTCATTTTAATCGTTTTGATTCACTTGAAAATGAAATTGATTTGAATGCACTTGCGACTGTTTTGGAAAGCGTAAAAGATAAAAATGATAATCCTGCTGTAATTACGGCCAATTACAATGTTGCCAACCCCAATTTTGAAGCAATCAAAGAATCAGGTTTTGAAGAATATAGTTTTGAAACTTTCACACAAACCTATGAACGATTTTACCCAAACGAAAAAATAATTGCCTTGACCAAAGAGTTGAAGGATAAAAAATTGATTTATCCTCAATTGCATGGTCGCGAACATTTGAATCCTGATTTGTGGTTGCAATTGTTACGAGAAGGAAATTTGGATTTATTGAAAGCTTTTGATTTGGGATCTTATGGATTAAGTTTTAGTACATCACCAACCATTAAAATACCTTATTTAGCTGCGCTTTTATATAAAAATGAAACACAGAAATTACATGTAGAACGTTCCATTTTAGAGGGCGCAGATATATTTGAACACGTATTTGGATATCGTTCGAAAACATTCATCGCACCGCTCTACTATTGGCATTCTGATTTAGAGTCAACGTTTCAAAAAGCAGGAATTGAAATGCTGCAAGGAGGTGATCGTCAAATACAATTTGAACAAACGAACAAGCGCATTTTCCATAAATTCGGTCAGCAAAACTTCTTTGGACAAACCTACTTAGTGCGAAATGTGTCGTTTGAATTATCGGGATATAACAAAGAGAAAGTACTAGAAAACGCATTGAATGACATTGCTATTTCCTTTGCGATGCGTAAACCAGCCGTTATTTGTTCACATCGAGTAAATTTCATGGGCGGAATCGTTGAAGAAAACCGGAAAGAAAATTTAGACTATCTGAAACGTTTGTTAGAAGCTATCGTAAAAAAATGGCCTGAAGTAGAATTTATGCATTCAGAAGAATTGGGCAGAATAGTGAGTTGAAATGATTACAAGAAATAGGATATATCGAATTTTTGCAAAGATTTACACTGCTTGGATTAAGGCTACAAAGAAAAACTTTTCGCACGGTCCAAAGTTGATTATTGACCCTAGAACACGAATAATCAATAAAGGAAAAATTGAGTTAGGTGAAAATGTTCATCTCAGAAGTATTTCACGTGGTTATCAAGCGGGAATGCCTTTTCCTACAACTTTGCTTATAGATATTCAGGGGGCTATGATAAAAATTGGATCGGGTTCGCGCATAAATGGTGTTTATATTCATGCACAAAAATCCATTACTATTGGAAGTGATTGCATGATTGCTTCGGGCGTAAACATTATGGATTCAGATGGTCACCGAGTTCACTGTGATGACCGATTACATAAACGAGACACACCCGTTGAAATTGAAATTGGTAATAATGTTTGGATTGGCTTAAATGCAATCATCTTAAAAGGAACGAAAATTGGTGATAATTCTGTTGTCGGTGCAGGTGCAATTGTAAAAGGTGAATTTCCTTCTAATTCAATTATTGTGGGTAATCCAGCTAAAGTTGTAAAATACGTTGAAATCCCGAAATGATAGCGATTCATAAAAGTTCAAATGGGTTTCATCCACGTTGGGTAAACTATTGCGAGGAAAATAACATTCCTTTCAAAGTTGTAAATTGCTACGACGACTCTATTATTGAGCAACTGGCAGATTGTAACGCTCTTTTTTGGCATTTCCATCAAAGTAGTGTGAAAGATTTACATGTTGCCCGACAAATATTATCCGCATTACAGCAAACAGGATTCACGGTTTTTCCTGATTTCAATACAGCTTGGCACTTTGATGACAAAGTGGGTCAAAAGTACTTACTTGAAAGATTAGAAGCGCCAATGGTAAAATCGTATGTTTTTGTCGAGAAATCAAAAGCGCTTATTTGGGTGAAAAACACAACTTTCCCAAAAGTATTTAAACTCAAAGGTGGTGCGGGATCGCAAAATGTTTGTTTAGTAAAAACAGAAAATGAAGCAAATAAATTGATTCAAATAGCTTTTTCTTCCGGCTTTCCCAATTATGATGCACACGGAAGTTTCAAGGAACGATATAGAAAATGGAAACTGAGAAAAGTTCCTTTTACTGAAGTAATTAAAGGTGGAATTCGATTTTTGAAACCACCTGAATTTGCGAAAGGTTTAGGACGTGAATTTGGATATGTTTATTTTCAAGATTTTATTCCAGGAAATAATAGTGATACCCGAATCATTGTTATTGATAAAAAAGCATTTGCATTAAAAAGATTTGTGCGTGAAAATGATTTTCGTGCTTCTGGTTCAGGTAATTTTGCATACGAGAAAGAAGTTTTTGACGAAAGATGTATACAAATCGCTTTTGAGTTTACAACAAAATTAAATGCACAATGTGTCGCTTTTGACTTTGTGTTTGATGCTAACAAAAAACCATTAATCGTGGAGATTTCTTATGGATTTAGTCCAACAGGTTATGATGCTTGTCCAGGATATTGGGATGAAAATTTGTCTTGGCACGAAGGAAGTTTTAATCCGCAAGGCTGGATGATAGAATCTGTTTTAAAAAGTATACATTGAAAAAGAAAAAAGTACTTTTTATCATTCCATCAGTCGATTCAGGAGGTATTGAAACGTATGTATTACGATTTTTGCGTAAATATAAAAGTCAAATTCAAGCAAGTGTCCTCGTTCGTCACACGAAAAAAGGTGATTTATTTGAGCAATATAACGCCTTGGAAATACCATTGTATTTTATTCCCTTAGGAAAATTCAATGTCAAAAAATGGAAAGTATACCGAAGTTTATTTGAAAAGGAACAGTTTGATACCGTTTGTGATTTCAATGCTAATTTCGCTGGAATTCCCATGTGGATGGCAAAAAAAGCAGGCGTTCCCAATCGAATTGCATTTTATCGCCAAGGGAAAGATCATTTTAATACCAAAGACTTTTCAAAAAGAATGTATAATAATTGGGTGAAGTCATTAGTTAACAAACATGCAACTAAAATTCTTGCCAATTCAAAAGCGGGATTGGATTTTTTCTATCCAAAAAGAGAGAAGGATGCTCGTTTTAAAGTAATTTACAATGGCATCGATTTTAAAGATATTACAAAAACTAAAAGTGAACTAAAAAAGGAATTCTCGATTCCTGATAATACTTTCGTTATTGGTCATGTAGGTCGTTTAGACAAAGCCAAAAATCACGAAACGATATTGAAAGTTTTGGCACAATTAGCCGCTTTGGAAATTGATTTCATATGGTTGAGTTGCGGCAGAAACACAGAGAATTTATTACCACAAATCAAAGCTTTGCATCTTGAAGAAAAAGTACGATTACTTGGATTCAGAAAAGATGTACATGAGATAACACTGCTTTTTGATTTATTTTATTTTCCGTCCAATACAGAAGGTCAACCCAATGCTTTAATTGAAGCAATGCAAATTGGTGTCCCTATAATTTCATCGTCCATAGAACCCATTAAAGAAACAACTCCAGCATTTTTAAGCAATTATTTGTTCGAGCCGAATGAAGTGGACAATGTGGTTGACATTATTCATCAAATCATAAAACATCAAATTGAATATCCTATTCAGGAGATGAAAGAGTGGAGTAGAGCCCAATTTTCTTCTTCTTTACGCTTTAAAGAATTCTTCGATTTATTGTAGTTTTTTACCAAAAAGCGCTATTTTTCTTGCACCGACACGCTTGAAATAATTCTCTAAATAGAAATAAACGTAATTTGCTACTGTAAAAGTAATAACAACTGAAATTCCAAATTTAACTTGAGTTTCAATCGGAAAAGTCCTTGCACAAATAAATTTTTTAAGCAAAAAACACTAGTTTAAAAACAATCGTGTGAAACAAATAAACAGAATAGCTTATTTCACCTAATTTGAAAATGTTTTGTTTAAAAAATCAGCTAATGGAACACTTAATTTATAGAATCAAAACAAACCAATTAACAAATTGCACTGAAAGCAAAACCTGCCCAAGCATGCACCAAATCAAAGGAGCGTCCCCTAACAGGAAAAAAGATAAAAATTAATATTCCAACTAAAATAATACTCTACGAAAGTTTATTATTAATATATAGATTTATAAGAAAATAACCCATTAAAAACCACTCAAAAACAAATAAACCTGATTTAATGGATTGATAAACACATACCACTGTTGTTTTTCATCTAACGAAAAGTTTAGTTTAAATTCGTAAAATGTAAAATAGGTAAACAAAGCAACAATGATAAGCGAAAATAAAATTAACTATCACTTCCCTTTTTTCCAAAGAATTAAAAATAAGGAAAGAAAAGATAAAACACCAATTCATTTCCAATGGACCACATGCCAGTAGAGAAATATACTTTCTATTTTATGAATCCAAAAAGGCTACTTAATTTCAAAAAAAGTGATAAAAATCCAGAAATATTCGGAGCAAAATGAACGAAATAACAGTTGCCAAGCAAATTAAAGGGAAGATTTGTTAAATACGTTTTCAATAAAAGTCCTTCAATTGACTCCAAGTTGGAACCATATTGTTTTAATACACACAATAGAGTGTCAAACCACTTAAAATGTAAAAAATCGAAACACCATAAATTCCTACGCGCTCTATGAAAGTATCCGTTGTTTGTTCTCCAAATGTCCACAGATTAAAATGATAGATCGTTATTCCAAATGCAGCCATTCCGCTTAGATAATCGTTTGAAAAGAGCCTGTTTTGCATATAAATTGTTAGGTTGTTAACTTTAAATCATATTAAATTTCTGTAACACGATTAAAAACAATTGGTATTTGTTAAAAATCGACTAATTTTAGAGTAATGAAAGTGTTATTTGTGCATGACGGCCCGTTAATTCGAACAAAAGAAGGGGAAAATTATCACGGAATTACACTGAATGATAAAATCAGAAAACGTTATCTGCAATTGGCGGATGAATTGCGTTTTTTAATTCGAGTTCGTGTTGTTAATGCAGATGAAATTGGACGTTATGGTAAAATTGAAAACGATCATTTTTCAGTGGCTGAATGTCCTAACAGCAAATCCATAAAACTCTATTTCCAAAATCATTTTAAGGTAAAAAAACTCATTGAAAAGGAAGTGGAAGCAGCTGATTTCTTAATAATTCGTTTGCCAAGTGCCGCTGGAAATCTAGCATTACAGTTTGCAAAAAAAATCAAGAAACCGTATTTGATTGAGGTTGTTGCATGTCCTTGGGATGTACTTCGAAATCATAGTTGGAAAGGCAAACTCTTGGCGCCATTCAAATATCGTCGCTTGCAACAAAATGTAATCGATGCGCCTTATGTAATGTATGTAACAGAGCAATTTCTTCAAAATAGATATCCAACGAAGGGCAAAAGTATCGGTCTTTCTGATGTTGAGTTAGCTCCAATGGGAGATATATTGAAAAAAAGAATTACAAGCATTGAAAACAAAGAAGGTCGTTTAAAGCTAACGACTGTTGGTGCAATTGACGTTATATATAAGGGGCACGCATTTGTTTTAGAGGCAATTAAAAAATTGCGTTCTGATGGAGTTGAAATGGAATACCATCTCGTTGGTGGAGGTGATTCAAGTCGACTAACATCCATTGCAAAAAAACTTGGTATTTCGGATTTGCTTTTTTTTCATGGTGTTAAGAAACATGAAGAAATTTTTGATTGGTATGATTCCATGGATATTTACATACATCCAAGTAAAACGGAAGGGCTTCCACGAACGATTGTTGAAGCATTGAGCCGAGGTTGTTTGTGTATGGGCTCAAATGTAGGTGGGATTCCAGAGTTGATAGATGCGGACTATTTATTTGAAGTTGGGAATATAAATCAGATCGCAAGCCAGTTGAAAAGCATTGACAAACAACAATTAATAAAACAGGCGGAAAGAAATATCAATCGTGCGAAGGATTTTGAATTACCAAAATTAGAAGCCAAACGCACTGCTTTTTATGCCGATTTTAAAAACGAGTTAATTCATAAAGTTTGACAAAGAAAATATTCATATTACCGAGTGTTACAGACTTAAACAGGGGAGATCAAGCCTTGGTTTGGGAATCGATTAATGTGGTTAAAGACATTTATGAGAATGCTTCATTTTACTTGTTTGAAAGTGGAAATTCTCCTGAAGATACGCATTTACAAACACGCCAAACCACTGCGTTAGGTTATAAAACGGTGCCGCGTATTTTAAAACATCCGGGTAGAATAAATCGAAAAAAACAACACAAATCGGTTCGATATTCGGTAGGCGATTATTTTTTATGGGGAATGCAAGCTGTTGCAGATTTGTTTGTTACTTTTTTGCTTTTAATTCCTTTTTCACCTTTGAACGCATTGGGTAAAGTTTTCTTGTCAAAAGGGCAAAAAAACACGCTTGAAGCGTTCAAATCTTGTGATGCCGTTTTTGTGAAAGGTGGAGGTTTTATTCATACGTATGGTAAAATCACTGATATTTATTTGATTTACTTTTCGTTGTATTACATGTTGTTAGCCATTCGATACAAGAAAAAAATCATTGTTTTACCGAATTCAATTGGTCCTTTAAAAGGTTTTTTGCCTAGACAAATTATTCGTTTTGCATTGAAAAGATGTGCGCTTGTAACAGTTCGAGAAAACGTTTCAGGCGATTGTGTGAAAAAAGAAATTAATTTAAACACTTATTTATTTCCTGATTTAGGTTTTTATTTACAACCATCCGAAACAAATTTCAACGATTATTTGAAAGCAAAGGGAATTCCTTTAGGTGAAAAGAAAATCATCGGAATTACCTTGCGACCTTACCGATTTCCAAACTCACCTGATCCACAGAAAAGATACGAAAGTTATGTAACAGAATTGGCTCAATTTGTTGAGTATTTGGTAAAAAAAGATTTACATGTTGTGTTTTCAGCACATACTTTAGGGCCAAGTTCGCATGAAGACGACCGCATTGCATTGAAAGACGTAATGTTTAAATTATCGGAAACAACTAAAAATCATACCACTTATTTGGAAGATGCCGAATTAGATTGCAGGGATTTAACTTCGATTTATTCCCATTTTGATGTGATGGTTGGAACTCGTTTTCACTCTGTTATTTTTGCTTTAAATGTTGAAGTACCTTCGGTTGCAATTGCTTATGGAGGAAACAAAAGCTTTGGAATTATGAAAGATTTGGGTTTGGATGAATTTGTCTTTCCAATCGAAGAAGTAAAATCTGTTGATTTAGTAACATCTGTTGCCACTATTCTGGAAGGAAAAGAGCAGTATGTACAAAAAATCAGAAAACATCGCAATCAACTGAATAAAGACAGAGCGACATTAATTAATTTGATTTCAACAAAATTATAGATGAAAAAAGTACTTTTTACGGCAACAATTGACGGTCATATCAGGGTTTTTCATCAACCGTACTTAAATTGGTTTAAAGAAAATGATTTCGAGGTACATGTAGCTGCAAAAGGAGATGAATCTTTTGTGGATGCTACTTTTAAATATCCAATTGATTTTCAAAGAAGTCCCTTGTCTAGACAAAATTGGAAAGCTTATAAGCAGTTAAAATCAATCATTGAAAAGGAAACATTTGATATTATTCATTGTCATACACCAACCGCAGGAGTTTTAACGCGATTGGCAGCTAGAAAGTCCAGAAAGAAAGGAACAAAGGTGATTTATACTGCGCATGGTTTTCATTTTTACAAGGGAGCAGGCTTCAAAAATTGGTTCCTTTTTTTTACAATTGAATGGTTATTATCTTTTTTTACAGACGTATTAATCACGATAAATAAGGAGGATTTTTCAACAGCGAAGAAGTATTTTGGATCGAACAAAGTGCGTCACGTTCATGGTGTTGGCGTTGATTTGAATAAGTACAATCCACCAACGTTAGAAGAAAACAAGCGCTTACGTGACGAAATTGGTGTTTCAGAAAATGATTTTGTTTTGGTTTATCCTGCAGAATTCTCCCATCGCAAAAACCAGCCAATGTTGATTAGAGCTGTACATAAAGCA
>Ga0214923_10008826_pt1 | contig 10628 bp, 9 predicted proteins | sample LL1510_MetaG_FD_177993 | JGI IMG/M metagenome (GOLD analysis project Ga0214923, IMG submission 177993) | Freshwater microbial communities from Lake Lanier, Atlanta, Georgia, United States - LL-1510 | ecosystem: Environmental > Aquatic > Freshwater > Lake | place: USA: Georgia | collected 2015-10-15
AACATAACCTTCGCCATCAATTCCGTTGGATGATATTCGAAGTTTGGTTGCTGGATTATATCTTATTTTGACGGGTATTTCTACCGTATTGAAATTTTCTGTGGGTAGATCTTTTAGATTTTTTTGCTTGTTTCCATTTAATATATTTTCTTTTGTTGGAAATTTGGATATATCCAATTGAAAAAACAAAAGAACCGGTTGTTCGGATGTCAGATTTTTGGGTTTTTGGTCCACATAATTTAAAACTGCAATTCCACTGGTTCCGGCCAAAACAGATCCTTGAATTGGGATAGTACTTTCATATAATTTTCCATTCGAAACATAAACATAAATCGGATCGTCTGTTGTTTTGGCTGAGCTTAATATTTCATATTGACTGTTTTGTTTTTTAACAAAAAAGAAATATGCCTGAAGATGACCCCAGGGATCGTTTGAATATTGTTCCAAATCCAAATAATCAGAATTGCTTCCGCTTGCATAAAAATAAACAGTATACCCTTCAGCTGAAAGTGTGGGATATGATTGCCAGGAATTGAATCGGGTTAAGGTAAGATTATCTGTAGGTCTTCCGGCATTATAGGAAGTTATTTGATCTTCTCCCAGATAGCTTGTTTTAATGAAATTGCCTATGTAATTGTATGCCGAAACATTAAAAGTATCACATGCAGCTACGGCTTCTCCGGAACTTGTGTATGCATAAAATTTGACATTATAAATTCCTGGCCATTTGAACACATGCCGGGTAGAAAGAGATTCTGAAACGGTCCCGTCCCCGAAATCCCAAAGACCTTTTTTGTCGCTTATAGCTAAATTATTTGACGAAAGATTCGCGACAAACGTCAAAGGCGTCACATCCAACGTATAGGTAGAAGCTACCTGTGTGTTGGTGTAATTCGTGATTGATAAATTTACGTATGTGCATGCCATTTTATATTGTTTCAGGTATAATTTCTATTCTGTTTAAGAAATCCTCCTTGTCATAAAGATAAGGAAATTGGAAATATCTGAGTTGATAATTTTGTGTGGTTACAAAAATATCTTCTTTGTCATATACAGTATTCCATACTAAAAGACTGATTCCGTCGCTAGTCAAAATCCGTCCGTCCGGAACTGTTCTTTTGGTGTAAAAGTTTTTCACACCCTTCACATCTCCCACGGAATTATTCAAAGTTGTAAGGTCTAAATTTTGCCCCAATAAACTTTTATTAGGATCAAAATAATTTTGAAATATTTTTGATACTTCTGCCCGAATATCATCATCATTTACCCGGGAATCTGCCTTTTTAACTATGACAATTTTTGTTTGTTTATAAATGTCTTTGTCCAAAATTTCAATTGGAAGAGAAATACCCAAATTAACCGACATGTAAACCGGATCCATATAAACAACTTCCGAAGTGGATAATTTGATTCCTTCAAGGAAACTTTCTATGTATTGTTTTTGGGCATCGGTGACAAAATTGTTGTTAACTTTGATTGAATTGGATTGATATATTTTAGGAACCAAATAAACATAAATGTTGTTGAAATTGCATGTGTCCGCGAATGTTATTTGATTGGAAAGAAGACGGCTTTCCAAAGAGGGTGCTTTCAATCCTATTGTATAAAGATAACCGATATGGTCATTCAAATAGGTTTGATTGTCCACCACATGCAAATCATGAATTATGTTTTTAAACGTTGATGTTATATAATTTTTAAAATCTTCCGTTGTGATCAGACGATATTGCCGTTTAAAGGTATTTGGTGCGTTGGTTCGTATTTCATCAACAGTTTCTGGTTCACCAAAAACAGTAGACGGATTTTCATTTGTGAAACTTAAAAGAGGAACTTGAGAAGAGGTCATGTATGACGTGTTTTCACTTTTAGTATCATTCACAACAGATGAATAATTTGAACTAGAAAATAAAAACAAGCTGTTTCCGTCCAATATGCCTGGACCTATTTCTCCAGAAGTTCCGTTGCTCAAAAGATAATAAACCAAAACTTGATCACCCGGATTTAATTTTTTACCTGTGATATTATTGCCAAACTTTATTTCATATCGTCCGTTTTCATTAAACCGCAGTTCATAAACCTCGTCCTGATTGTTGCTCAAAAACAGATTTGGAACCTGGCTCCATTTAACCCATTTTTGTGTTTTATTGTCTTTTACATACACATCAATTGTGAAATTGTCTACAAACGGACTATTCCCGTTTTGATCAACCAGTATCAACCGCAGGACTTCATAAGATTCCCCCAAAGCTGTATAAATGGGGTATTCGGTATAAGCGCCTTGATACAAAAGATTGTTGTTGCTGAGTTGGGTCAAATCCACAGTTCCTGATAAGGATTTGGTGAAAGTTATATCTTCTTTGAAAGAATAATGTATTCCATTCAATATAAAATACGAATAGCGGGGTATGGTATATGAACCGACTGGCAATTGTTGGTCGGCGGTGGATTGAAATGACAAAACACTGGTTTGATAACCTATCGGCTTATAATCGATAAGTTTCACAATCCGGTTCATGTTTTCATAAATTTGTGCCTGGGAAAACAAACTTTCAGAACTTGTTTGGTTGAGATAGAACAAAAGAACGTGATAACTGTAAGCAATCACATCCAGCAAACTATTGAAATTACTGCCTTCAAAAATCTGATCCGTGAACACACCTCCTCGGTTCAGCTGATCAATCATCAAATTTTTCAGACTTTGTGCATCAAACGCAACATATGCGTTTTGATTCAAAGGAAAATCTGTTTTGCTTATTTCATTGGCCATAAATTATCAGACGAAATAATATCCGCTCTCCTTTAAAACCCCATTAAGTGTGACATTTTCAAGATTTAGTGACGGCACAGATATTCTCAATGCCACATCGTATTGTTCCTCATCATAATTAACGTTCACACTTATATTTAAAATGGCGACCCTCGGTTCATAAAAACGAACTCCCTGAAGTATTTTTTGGGCCATCAATCGAGCATTGCTTTCGCTCAAAGCTGTAAAAATATATTGCATTAAATTAAGACCGTACTCTGGATTCAAAATCTTCTGTCCGGGCATTGTTGTAAACAAATTAAAAAGACTGTTTTTTATTGCATCCAAATCGTAATCTGGTCTTAAATCTTTGATTTCACGTGTTTTATAAAGTTCCAAACCTTGGGTGTAATTTTGTTCCAAATCCAACTGCATATCTTTGTAAATATGGTCATTATAGCGTTTACCCTGTTTCAAAAACTGTAGATTCGGAGTAGCCATATTTTAAAAATATTTACTATAAAAGTTTGTTTTTCGGGATAAATAATAATAATGAGAAAATTTACAAGTTTATACGAATCATTCATTAGCCGATATACACGGGGCGGTTTTTTGACGGGTGATATTGTCAAATTCAAAGAAGGTGCCCTGAAGAACGAATGGTTCAAAAAACAAGGTTCATCCATACTGGAAAAAGCCAAACAGTTCTCTGAAAGCGGTCTTTTGATGCGGGTAAGCGCAGTTAAAACCAATCGTCCCAGTGTTCAGCCTGGATTTGTGGAAGCCAACAATGCTGATGATTTTTATTGTGATGTTACCCTGGAACTGGCCCCAGGATGCTACAAAGATTTCTTAACCCTTCCTGCTTCCATTCTGGAATATAAGGATTATTACCCAAATCTTCCTGAAGTTCCGGAAGGTTTGAAGCGTCCCAACAACAGCAACATTAATCCTAAAGAGATTGAAGAAGAAAAGACCAATGACCCCCATTACATGAATCCCGCCTATCAGACCAGCAATACCGACCGGGGTAACGGGAAAAATACACCTTCTGAAGTGGAACTTAAGAATACAAACGTCAAAATTCCTTCAAGTCCTGCTGTGGGTGAAAAGAATCCCAGTGTGGCTTCTTACACGCACAAATACATGCCTACTTCCTGAGTATATCCTGTAATTTTGCCATACAGGAACTAAAATTGATTTCTTGATCAGAAGTATTTTTGCTTCTGTAAATTGCCTCAGAAATCTCTAAAAAACAAGGTTTTATCCTGTCAGATGGTAAGTCAGAATAGAAAAGCACTTCACATATCTTTCTTAAAAGGGCATAATAATTTGAATCAAATGTTTTTTCGTTTTCTATAATATATTTTCTCAAACTGATAAAATCCATTTCAGTTATTTTTTTCAATAAATTATTTGCAAAATTTTCTAAATTCTCAACGTTTTCATTTATATTCAAAGACAAATCCAAACTGGTTTGCAATTCATGGATAATTTTACGCAAATCCGGATAATATGCTTTTACTTTTTGTGTGACGATGTCTTTATTTTCGGGTGTTAGTTTGATATTTTCATTTTTTAATATAAAAACACACCGTTCCACAAACGGTTTTATTGGAGGATTGATTATGTTTACTTCCTGGACCCGGCTTCGGATAGGTTCAATCACCCGATTAATATCATTGCAAGTGAAAATAAAACGGTTTGTTTCAGAATATTCCTCTAACATATTGCGCAAAGCCCGCATTGCATCTGCGGTAAATCCGTCAAATTCATCCAAAATGACCACCTGCATGTTTCCGTTACTGGGCAAAAGTTGTACAAAATTTTTAATTTCATCCCGTACGGTATCGATTCCCCGGGTGTCAGACGCATTGATATAGATGTGGTCACATTCAAGCTGTTTGACTATAATTTTGGCCAGGGATGTTTTACCCATACCTTGTTTTCCATGAAACAAAAAATGTGGGATAGTCTTTTTGTCCAAACATTTTTTTATAAATTCGTGGGTTTTTGGCTCCAAAATTATGTCATCGATGGTTTGAGGGCGATATTTTTCAACCCATAAGTTGTTTGCTATATTGGTATGCATTTCTAAATATCTATAGTATGGACCAAAAAATAGAAGTCAAGGGTCTTTTAGATCAGCTAAGCGAAATCCAGGCTCTTCAAAAAACAGAAGCTGTTGAGGAAAAACGTCTTGATAAAGAACAAGTTGAGGATTTTGTCATTCAGCAATCATCCAAATTAATCCGAGAAACAAATGATTTGATCTTGTCCATGAAAGATTACATAGCACATAGTCCGGAAAGTAAGGAAATATTGGCACTTTCTGAATTGATTAAAGCCAGTACCGCTGCAATAGACACGTTAAACAAAATCAATCTTTCCGAAAAGAAAAATAAAGCGGCAAAAGAAATTAAAATCATGGATATAGAATCCAAAAAAGAGCTTAAAACTACAGAAAATCAAAATAGAATTACGTTTACTCGGGAAGAAATTCTTAAAAAACTTATGGAATCTTCTATTTCAATCGAAGCGGTTACTATGGATGCTAAGAAATCGGACGCACATCCAAAGCTCGCTGGTTCGTAAACGAAGTCAATATATCAGTGGCCCGGGCCCTCAAGAGGGTTTGATATTGGGGATGACCTTCAATAAGCGTTGTTAAAACTGTAGGGGGCACAACCTGAATGTTGCTTTGAGGATCGGATGCATTGTAAGTGGAATAATACTCTAAAACCCTGTAAAAATCCTTGAACTCTTGTCGTATTTTTTGAGTTAAACCATTAACGATTTGCATCATTCTTGCGTAATGATTATAGTCTGGAATAAGATTTTGGCCGTGGGCAAGTGTATTGTCAGATATTTTTTCCTGAATATTAAAACAAGAATAACGAAAAACTGTATTGGTAGCTTTGGAAAGTGAGGAATTCACAACCTTGGCATTTGGACTTATTTTGTTTTCCAGACTGGAACCATATAAAACAGGAACAGGAAGATTTTTCATGTCTCGATCCGACAAAAGTTCTGTGGAATTGTCTGCATAATTGGTCATTCGTGTAAGCAGACCAACCACATCAGAAGTGTTTCTGAAATAAACACCAGATCCAACCTCAAATCTAAATTTGTCTTTAACCTCGGTATAAGCTGTTTTAAATTTATCCAACCAAAAAACCACAAAATCCGTTTTCATGCTGGAAAACCCACTTTTTTCAAGATTTTTGAAAAATTTTACCTGTTCTGTTATCGGGTCATTTACCATATAGGAACGTTGCCAATTTATGGCGGTATCCAATTCGTTCTGATATTTTCCTATAACATCTAAATAATTGGAAGCAGATTTATAAAAATCTTTTTTGAAAAAAAGATTTACAGACACCATTTCCGGATCAATTGTTTTTACATTATTCATAGTTTGTCTTTAGATAATCCGATATCTTTAAAGTTATATGTTTTAACTGCTATAATTTCGTTTTCATAAGATGTGTCAGTAAACAAATGTTGGCATTTTAAAACAAGATATATGCCCAATCTTTTATCATCAAAATGGTTATCAGGAATAGGATTTTGACGTTGTATGGATATGAATTTTCCTGCCTGACGGCTTGTGTTTCCTTTGGTTTTAAATTTTATACAATTGTTTAAATATAAAGCGGATTTTAAAATTTCGTTTCGACCAAAAGAATATCTTTGAGTCTGACTTTCGCTACTAACAGAAAAAACATTTTTTATATTTTTTTGTTGTTCCCGATATTTATTTAAAGTCAAATTCGTCGATGGATTTCCTTGCTGACCCTTCATGGTTTGAACATAATTTTTAAAATATACTTCTTGTGCCGTGTTTATGCTGTTATTGGATATGTCGATACGAAACGTATTTGTTGCAAAATTATGACTATGAACTGGGTGTGATACCAAATCTGATTGCACATCCATACCAGCAATATTTGTAAATTCATACTGATCTATGACACTGGAGTTATTGAAAGTAAAAAGATTGGAACGCAAATCGGGTACGCGGCTTTGAACATCTGATTTGGATGAAGTATCTGTGGGAAATCCTAGGAAAAAAACTTCCGCCATTTCTTTTCCACCAAGCCCATCTAATCCTTGGCTTGTTAAAGCAGACGATGATTCGTATGCTTGTTTAAAAAGATCGCTATAGCTTAAAAGTTTCCATTCGTCTGTGAATCTTTCTTTTCTTAAAAAACAGGAATCATAATTGGATTCGCTGGTGCTTACATGGAAATCCATCAAATATTGCAAATCATCGATAGCTTTAGACTGGGCTGGACTGCTATAAAAAATTGAACTTCCGCCTTGATCCCAAAATTCTGAAAATTTTATGCTGTAATTTTCTGATTCTGGAAAACATTTTTTTAACAATTCTTTTATAGCAATTCCAGTCTGAACCCCCCGATCTTGGTTATTTAAAAGTATTATCTGGTCATTTTTGATTAAATCCGCAGTTGCAAAATAAACATCCTTTTCATTTAAAATCTGATAACTAACATCATGAAAATATAACTTTTTATATTTTAAATCTGAACTTTCTCCAAGTGTGTCTTCGGTATTATAAATTGAAAATACAAATCGTAAATTAAAAACTTTTTTATCAGCTTCATCAAAATTCCCTTGGGCAACCGAACTTCCTTTTCCTTTAACATCCGGCATGATGTCCAAAAAAAGAAAATCCCGGCAATCTCCTCGAAAACGATATCCTGTAAAAGAATCCTGATTTGTATCATTGGAAAAAGAGCTGGATTTATTTTCAGGTGGGGTTATGGGAGCTATATTTTCCAAAACATCATATCGATTTTCATAAATCAAATAACCTTTGTGATAAAAAGCATCGAGTTTGTCTTCCAAAACCAAAGCTTTAATTCCAGACTGTTTGAGACGTACTACATCACCATCAGGGTTAAACAAAACAACATTATGATAGTACAAACCATCATCATTTATTTTTACTACCCGGTCAGAATAACTGTATAAATTTGTTACATTTGCCGGTAAATCTTTCATAAATTAATAAGTTTTTTAATTGTATCAGTAATTAATGATAGATAAGCAGGTTTCAATACTTTCAATTCCTGACCAGGTTCTGCGTATTTTATAGGATTTTTAATTTGATTAAAAAGACATATGAGCCACCACAAGTCTATGTTTCCGTATTGCTCATAACTTATGGTTGTCCAAGGAACTTTCCTATTAATCGTGATTGTATAATAAAAACTTTTATCTATTTTGTCTGGAACAATTACCGAATTTAATATATTATAAAAATATATAAAATTTTCATCTTGATATAATTTAAATATATTTTCATACCGATTGGGTGATAAAGAACCCAATTTGTTTATTTGATTTTGAAATTTTCCCAAATCTATCATAAATTACCTTTGTGTATCTAATCTTCCACCTTTAGTTGTGTTGTTTAATGGTGTGGTATTGTTAGACGCTGGTTGAATTCCTATTTGATTTGAATTCGGGTCGGGTTTGACCACAGTTCCTCCTGTATTGCCCGGTTGCAAATATGGCCGTGTATTAATATAAGGATTCCCACCTTGAGGACCATATTGAAGACCTTCAATCTGTCTTGTGACGCTAATCGTGTCATTCAAAGAAGCATAATCAAAATTACGACTATCCCCAACAAGTCCTTGGAATGTTATATCAATCAAATATCCGTCCGGAATAATCGTAGAAACAATCTTTTGTTGGCCCCTATCAATGTAGGGAATGGCCATAGTTCTTCGTGAACCCAAAAATTGAACTTCCAAATTGCTGATATATGCAAATGGCATGTATTTTTGTCCAGGAAGTTCCAATTCATAAATTACAGGAGGTTCAACCAAATCACGTGTAAATCTGGAAGGACGATTTTGATAAATCAAAAGAAAAACAAACTGCCAATTTCTTATCACATCATCAAATGTTGCATGGCCGGTATTAAATAATGGGAATTTGACACTAAACCGCTCTCCATCCGACGGAAATTGATAAAATTTGGGTCTTTCAATATATGTTCCGGGTTGCTTAATATTAATTGCACCTGCAGCACCTTCTGAAATGTCACGCAATCCGCTTACCAAATCTGAAGCCCCCATGGACAAAGCTCCCTGCCCTATGTATTCATTGCTTTCGGAAAAACTGTTTCCTATAGCCGTGTGCAAATCTTGAAAATAAGGTATTTGATAATTCCATCCGGTGATTTCTGTTATATATAACCCCTGATAAACAGATAAAACACCATCTCTTTGTGAGTTTAAAATGCTAGAATTTCCGGCATTTTGAAGAAAAGAAGATGCATTATTCAAAGCTTCGGAAAATGTTCCGCCCAATTGGTTTTTTATACCTTGAAATATACTATCCACTGAAGATTGAAATTTTTGAACTGTCTCTGTGTTTAAAAAATTTCCAACTAGATTATTTGCAGTATCTTGAATAATATTAGTGGCCCGAGATAAAAGTCCATCTGCCCGTCCCGGTCCTATGGTTGCCGCACTATAAAGAGCCTGGGCGACCAAAGCATTTGTCATGAGTCGTTTTTCAGAAAGATAAAGAACTGGTACTTCCTCTCTTTTTGTTTTTTCAATATTAGCCCAGTAAAAATCATTAACAATATCAACTAAGCCGGTAGGAACAGATCCTATGCTTCTTAATCCTAGAGGGTTTTCTTTTATATTTGTGGCAGGATTTAATCCCCCCAACCCACGGGTAGCAACGCCTGCAGGAAAAAGAAGAGGCGGTGCACTAGATGTGGATCCTTTAACAGCCGTATCGGAGCTATTTGATACAAATTCCCAAAGATTTCCTATTAATTCAGACATAAATTATTCTCGATATGTGCTTCTAAAGCTATTTACGGTGGTGGGTTGAAGAAAAGCGTTCACTGAACGGTTGCTAACGTTATTCACAACTACCTGACGGTTGCTTGCCAGAAGACCCGCCAATTCTTGTATTTTTTTGTTCAAAGATTGTATTTCACGAAGCTGATCTACCGCTATTTTTGAATTTATATTGGAATTTTTATTCAATCCTTCCAATTCACCTTTAAATTTATCAAATGTTTTGGGTTCTTGCGATTCTTTTTCCATCGCATATATGTTTTCTGGATTTTGTTGTGAAAACATATCGGTTGTTTCGAATTTTGGTAAGAAAGATTCCTGGTTTGTTGTAGTATCAAATTCTATCGGCTTTTGAGCTTGTTGAACTATGGATGCAGGGCCCTCTATATTTTTGGGACCTGTTTCCGATTGAATTTTACCTGGTTCTTGTTTTTCATCTGAAACCAAATATTTTCCGACCAAAGGAATACTTTTTACTTTTTCTTTTACATAATTTAATATTTTTGAAATTAGATTAGAAACAAAATCAAATATTCCAAAAAATTTGTTTTTTATTTCTTCACCTATTTTTTTAACACCATCCACAAGTCCAAATTCTGAAAAATATTTTATAATATCTCCGGCTCCTTTGATCAACATGCCTATGGGTGTTGCATAAAATACCTGTTTAGCAGTATCAAATATTTTAGATAAAAATCCTTCTGTGTCATTTCCTCCGAACATTTCTATCAATTTTTCTGCGCCTTTATAGAGCATACCTATTGGGGAATATTCAAATATCTTTTTAATAACATTGAATATGTTTGATATTAAACCCTCACCACCTTCACCACTAAACATATCTATTAATTTTTGTGCTCCCTTATACAACAAACCTATAGGGGAATATTCAAATATCTTTTTAATAACATTGAATATGTTTGATATTAAACCCTCACCACCTTCACCACTAAACATATCTATTAATTTTTGTGCTCCCTTATACAACAAACCTATAGGGGAATATTCAAATATCTTTTTAATAACAT
>Ga0214923_10008827_pt1 | contig 10627 bp, 11 predicted proteins | sample LL1510_MetaG_FD_177993 | JGI IMG/M metagenome (GOLD analysis project Ga0214923, IMG submission 177993) | Freshwater microbial communities from Lake Lanier, Atlanta, Georgia, United States - LL-1510 | ecosystem: Environmental > Aquatic > Freshwater > Lake | place: USA: Georgia | collected...
GCCACTAATTCTTTTCCCGTACCGTTTTCGCCCGTAATCAAAACTCTTGCATCGGAAGGCGCCACTTTTTCAATCATTTGCTTGATTTTCAAAATGCCCTCCGATTCTCCAATAATCGAACTTCCTTTGATACGTTTAACCGTGTTTTTCAACTGTTTGGTCTCTTGTACCAAGTGATTTCGGTCTTTCACATTGCGAAGCGTCACCAAAATTCGGTTCAAATCCAAGGGTTTTTCGATAAAATCAAAAGCTCCTTTCTTAATCGCTTGGACAGCCGTTTCAACCGTTCCGTGTCCGCTGATCATTACCATTGGTGCTTCTAAACCTGTATTTTGCATTTCTTGCAACACGTCCATTCCGTCCATTTGCGGCATTTTGATGTCACAAAAAACTAAATCCGGTTGATTGTTTTTGATTGCTTCCAGCCCTTCTTTTCCGTTTTCTGCTTCAAAAACAGTGCATTCTTCAAATTCAAGAATTTCGCGCAAAGCACGGCGGATGGCTCTTTCGTCGTCAATGATGAGTACTTTCATATTATTTCACAGTTCGTTCCAGCATGGGCACAAATTTAAAAGTACCAAATTCCTGAATTGTAATCGTTTGATCTTGATTTTTTGTCAATTTTAGCATTTTTTGCTCTAAGCCCTCACCTACTGGAACCACCATGATTCCACCCACTCTAAGTTGTTTGACTAATTCTTGTGGAATTTCAGGAGCACCACAGGTTACTAAAATTTTATCGAAAGGCGCAAAGGAAGGCAAACCTTTGTAGCCATCACCAAAAGAAAGTTTAGCGTTGAAATTAAAAAAATCGGTCATTTGTTTAGCTTTCACATGCAATTCATGATGGCGCTCAATGGAATAAACTTTCGCCCCCATCTGACAAAGAATACAAGTTTGAAAACCCGATCCAGAGCCAATTTCAAGCACTTTGTCCATTTTCTTAATTTCCAATAATTCGGATTGTAAAGCGACCGTAAAAGGATGAGAAATCGTTTGTCCTGAACCAATTTGAAAAGCCATATTGGAATAGGCTTGTTCGTCAAAAGCTAAATCCAAAAAATAATGTCTTGGGATTACATCAAAAGCTTCTAGTACATTATTATCTTTTATTCCCATTTCAGCCAATTGACTTATCAAAATCTTCCGTTTTCCTTTATGCTTGAATGTATCATTTAAATGCTTCATCGTGACTTTTATACTTTTCAAAACATAGTTGTAATCCTATACAACATTTGAATTGGTTAGGAATCAGTGCAAAATTAAGTGAAAGTTTAGTTTGTACTCGCTCAGCCGCGTAAAATCTTTATATTTGCATGCGGTAAAATACAATTGCTAAAATTGTAAGCCGAGTTTTTAAAAAAATACTGTATCTTCAAACTGAAGAAATTAATACGTCAACTATGAGAATTGTTGTTACAGGAGGAGCCGGATTTATTGGATCAAACACATGCGAGGCTTTTGTTAATGAAGGACATGATGTAATTTGTCTGGATAATTTCGCTACTGGAAAGCGTGAGAACTTAACGGAACTTATGCTTGTTGACAATTTCACGTTGATTGAAGGTGATATTCGCAACCTAGAGGATTGCAAAACGGCTTGTACAGGCGCTGATGTAGTACTACACTTAGCGGCTTTGGGTTCAGTTCCACGTTCAATTGCCGATCCAATTACGAGCAACGAAGTAAACATTAGTGGATTTTTGAACATGATTGTTGCAGCACGCGACGCGGGTATCAAACGCTTTGTGTATGCAGCAAGTTCATCTACATACGGTGATTCAGAAGCGTTGCCAAAAGTGGAACATATAATCGGAAAACCACTTTCTCCATATGCCATTACAAAATATGTCGGTGAATTATATGCGGATGTATTCCACAAAACCTATGGAATTGATTGCATAGGTTTACGTTATTTCAATGTATTTGGTCGTCGACAAGATCCAAACGGAGCTTATGCTGCTGTTATTCCTAAATTCACTTCAGAATTATTAAAAAAGCAAAGTCCCATAATCAACGGAGACGGAAGTTTCTCCCGCGACTTTACCTATATTGACAATGTGATTCAAATGAATCGTTTAGCCTTGACTACTGAAAACAAAGAAGCATTAAACGAAGTTTACAATGTAGCTTTTGGAGCAAATTCTACCTTAGTTGAATTGTTCAATGAAATCCGAGATAACTTGGCAACTTTCAATTCAGAGTTGGCTGACATTATGCCTGTTTTTGGTCCAAATCGTAAAGGTGACATTCCTCATTCACTAGCTTCTATTGATAAAGCAAGAAAATTATTGGGTTACGATCCTAAATTTTCTTTAAAAGAAGGTTTGAAAGAAACGGTAAAATGGTACTGGGAAAACGTTGAGGTATTGAACGCCTGAATCTAACTAATTATTGTTTCCTATGGAAAAAGTACTCATCATCGCGGAAGCCGGAGTCAATCACAATGGAGACAAAAATCTGGCAAAACAATTGATTCAAATTGCAGCGGAAGCAGGAGCTGATGTTGTTAAATTTCAAACATTTAAGGCAGAAAAACTGGTGAGTCAAGCGGCTAAAAAAGCAGCTTATCAGCAAAAAAATACGGGTGATTCAGACGACACGCAATTTGCCATGTTGAAAAAACTGGAATTACCCTACGAATGGCATCCTGAATTAATCGCTTTTGCCACATCTTTAGGAATCACTTTTGCCTCGACGGGCTTCGACGAAGATAGTGTCGATTTTTTGGACGGACTTGGACAAACATTTTTCAAGATTCCTTCGGGAGAAATTACCAACAAACCTTATTTGCAACACATTGCCCGCAAAGGAAAAACAACCATTCTTTCAACAGGAATGGCGGATATGCGCGAAATTGAGCAAGCCGTTGAAACGCTGACTCAAAATGGATTAAACAAGTCACAAATCACTGTACTACATTGCAACACTGAGTATCCAACGCCGATGGAAGATGTAAATTTGTTAGCAATGCATTCCATTCGTGAAAATTTGAGTGTAAATGTTGGTTATTCAGATCATACATTAGGAATTGAAATCCCTGTTGCAGCAACAGCGTTGGGTGCTAAAGTGATCGAGAAGCACTTCACCATATCGAGAGAAATGGAAGGACCAGACCATGCCGCTTCATTAGAGCCTGTTGAACTTAAGCAAATGGTACAAGCCATTCGAAACATTGAAAAAGCGATTTCAGGAAATGGAATAAAAGAACCGAGTAATTCGGAGAAAAAAAATAAAATTATTGCCCGAAAAAGCTTATTTTTAGTGGAAGATAAAAAAGCAGGAAGTGTGATTGTGGCAAGTGATTTAACGGTTAAACGCCCAGGTGATGGAATTTCGCCGATGGAAATTGAAAACGTTATTGGCAAATCGCTGTCCGTCAACAAAGACTGCCTTCAACCACTAAAATGGGAAGAGTTGCAATGAGAATAGGCGTTTTAACAAGTTCAAGAGCAGATTACGGTATTTATCTTCCGTTATTGCGAAGATTAAAAGCTGACGACAGATTTGACCTTTCTCTTATTGCTTTTGGAACTCATTTAAAAAAAGAATTTGGTTATACATTACATCAAATTCTAGAAGACGGAATTTCTGTTCAGTATACAATTGACAATTTAGAAAATGGAGATGATGTACTTTCGATCACAAAAAGCTACGCCAAAACCATTGAATTATTCGCACCATTTTGGCAAGACCATCAACATTCATTTGACATCGTTTTTTGCTTAGGTGACCGCTTTGAAATGGCTGCTGCAGTCAATGCGGGTATTCCTTTCGGTATCAAGTTTGCACATTTTCACGCAGGAGAAACGACATTGGGCGCAATAGACAATATTTATCGTCATCAAATTTCATTAGCAAGTAACTTACATTTCGTAAGCGTTCCGCAATTTGCTGAAAGAGTACATCATTTATTGGATCGAAAAGATACAACGACTATAATTGGATCCTTGAGTTTATTGAATTTAAACGATATTCCACTTTTGAGCGATGCTGCTTTTTTTGAGAAATGGAACATCGATTTAAACAAGCCAAGTATTTTGGTCACCGTACATCCAGAAACTGTTCATTACCAACAAAACGAAAACTTTTCGCAGGAAATTTATACGGCTTTATCCACGTTAAGTAAAACCTACCAAATCATTGTTACTCTACCGAATGCTGACACCAATGGTTCTGTCTTTCGCAAGCAGTTTTATCGTTTGAAAGAGAAAGTTTCATCGGTTCACTTGATAGAGAATTTTGGTACGAAATCCTATTTCACGTGTATGAAACGAGTTGATTTTCTGTTGGGCAACACCTCAAGCGGCATTATTGAAGCAGCAAGTTTCGGGAAATATGTACTTAATATTGGCGATCGTCAAAAAGGAAGATTTGCTCCTGAAAACGTTATCCATGTCCCATTTGATGCGCAAAAAATAATTGAAAAAACAGCAGAAATAAGTGGTAAAACTTTTACTGGAGAAAATCCGTATTACAATACAAACGCACTTGAACTAACACTAACTTCATTACTAAAAAACGTTGTTTATGATGTATTGTAAACACCAAATTGAACATACAGCAAGCATCAAAGAAGCATTAGCGAAACTCGATATTTTAGCACAAGACGCCATTTTGTTTGTGACAGAAAACAATACATTGATTGGTTCTTTAACAGATGGCGATGTTCGAAGAGCCTTATTAAAAGGGATTCAATTAGATGCATCTGTGATGGAAGCTGCCAATAAAAATCCAAAATATTTAACAGAAGGACAGAATCAAACTGAATTATTAGAGCAATACAGAGAAAAAAATTATAAAATTGTTCCCGTTGTTTCCTCTGAAAAACAACTACTTGATGTCATCAATTTTCGTTTAACGCGTTCACGACTTCCCATCGAAGTAGTAATAATGGCTGGAGGAAAAGGAGAACGTTTGCGACCATTAACTGAAAATACGCCTAAGCCTTTGTTGCCTGTTGGAGATAAGCCCATTATGCAGCATAATTTGGATGCAATGAAATTCTTCGGAATCAAAAAAGCGTGGATTTCTGTCAATTATTTAGCGGAACAGATTGAAGATTTTGTAAAAGAATATGCAAGCGAATCTTTTAAAATAGAAACGGTTAAGGAATCCTTTCCGATGGGAACAATAGGTTCAATTCAGTTAATTCCTAATTTTGAAAGCGATTATATTTTGGTAAGTAATTCCGATTTATTGACCAATGTTGACTACGAACAATTCTTTGATGATTTTATAAAAAGTGGCGCCGATTTAAGTGTTGTAAGTATACCATATAATGTGGATGTTCCGTATGCTATATTTGAATTAAACGAGGGAATTGTTAAAGATTTTAAGGAAAAACCAACGTACACGTATTTTGCAAATGGAGGGATTTACTTGATGCACAAAGATGTTTTGAAATTAATTCCTTCTAATCAATTTTTCACAGCTACCGACTTAATGGAAAGCTTATTAGAAAAAGGTAAAAAAATTAGAAGTTATCCGCATCAAGGTTATTGGTTAGATATTGGAAAACATGAAGATTACAAGCGTGCTAATGAAGATATTAAAAACCTTAAAATCTTTTAAATGCCACTTTCAGAAAACTACTTGATTGTAATTCCGGCAAGAGGAGGTTCGAAGGGCATTCCTGGCAAAAACGGAAAACCTTTGGATGGAAAACCTTTGATACATTACACGATAGACGTAGCCGCTGAACTCTTTCCTTTGGAGCGAATATTTGTTTCAACAGATGACGAAAAGATTCAAGCTTTGGCCATTGAAAAAGGCTTATCTGTTCCTGTGCTTCGACCTTCACATTTAGCAACTGACACAGCTTCAACAAGAGATGTTTTATTGGATATCATTGAACAAAAAAAACAAGCAGAAATCGAATTGAATACGCTCATTCTTTTGCAACCCACCTCTCCTTTTCGTATGGCAGAAGATGTAAAGAATGCTATTCATTTATATGATGATACTTTAGACATGGTTGTGTCCGTAAAAGAAACAAAAACAAATCCTTATTTCAACCTCTATGAAGAAAACTTTGAAGGTTTTTTATCAAAATCCAAAAATGGACATTTCACAAGTAGACAAGAAGTGCCAATTGCCTATGAATTTAACGGTGCAGTTTATATTATCAACGTAAAATCATTGATTAACAGTGAAATTGGATCATTCAAAAAAATAAAAAAGTACGTAATGCCAAAAGAGCGCTCCATTGATTTAGACGAGCCTTTAGATTGGGAAATTGCTGAAATGATGCTAAAAAAGGGATATTTTGAGCGAATTAAAAAGAAATAGATATTGGACAATGATCTGAACCAAATATTTCGTTGTGGATAGTTGCTTCTTTAACTTTTTCAATAATAGATGAAGAAACAAGGAAATAGTCAATTCTCCATCCGATATTTTTTTGACGCGCTCCTGCTCTATAACTCCACCAAGAATATTTTATTTCAGATGGAAATTTATATCGAAAAGTATCTACAAAACCTTCTTTAATGTAATTATTCATCCCATCAATTTCTTCCTGCATATAACCTGCTGATTTATTGTAATTTGCTTTTGGACGCGCTAAATCGATTGCTTGATGTGCAACATTCAAATCACCACAAACAACAACAGGTTTCGTCTCCTCTAATTTTTTAAGATAGATAAGAAAATCAGCATCCCATTCTTGACGATAGCTTAATCGCGCCAATTCACTTCCTGAATTTGGAACATAGACACATACTAAGTAAAAATCTTTAAATTCTGCAGCAATAACTCTCCCTTCTTTATCATGCTCTGGTTTGCCCATATCAAATGCAACTGAAATCGGCGGGATTTTTGTCAAAATGGCTGTTCCTGAATACCCTTTCTTATCCGCTTCATTGGCATAAATTGCAAAGCCTTCGAGTGCTACTGTAACTTCCTTTACTTGTTCAACAGTAGCTTTCGTTTCTTGTAAACAAATAACATCAGCACCCGAAACTTTCATGTCGTCAATAAAGGTTTTTCCAACAACAGCACGAATGCCATTTACATTAAAAGAAAGGATTTTCATATCAGTTTTTTTTTTACAAAGAAAGGAAAAAAGAACTTCGAAAGGATAATAAAAAATGTATCAATAGAAAAATGCAATTCATTTCTAGAAGCTTTTTTACTCGAATGATATAGCTACTTTATTTTTGATTTTTAAGAATACAAGCATATTGTGAAGTTGATGTCAATCAAGTTGATGTCACAAAATTGATAAATGCTAATGATTTTAATAAACAAAGAGTGTTTAATGAAAGTGAAAAATCCTAACCTATCTACTTTTGGATTAGTTTTCCTGTTCCATAGAGATGCTTATACAATGAAACAGGTGCACCGTAATACCAAATATCGCCTGCATTATTAATTTCTACTTTCATAGCTGCTCCTTCTCCATTGACTTTACAAAGCGAAGATGTTTTTGTCATAATCGCTAGTTCAGCATTAACACTCAAACTTCTTGTATCAAAATATCCATCGCCATCCATATCAAGTCGTAAATTGTTGATATTCCCACCTAAAGAAATATCACCCCAACCGTATGGATTTTCAACATTCATTCCATTTCCATCGACTTTTAATTTCACTGATCCACCACCTTCGCTTAAGCTTACTTTTAAAAAATCTAGTTTAAAAACACCTGTATTTGTTAATGAATCTGATCCCATAAAATTAATTTCGGATAGTTTAGCACAATGTATTTTGACTGTAATATCACTTTTTTTGTAGCGTAAAAAATTACATTTATTGTGGTTTTGAATGGTTAACCTACCGTCGACAATTTCACAGGAAATTAAGTCATTTAGATTTTCATATCCGTCGATTTCAATTTCAAACGTACTATCTTGAATCAGAACATATTTCAAATGCTCACGTAAAGTCAGTTTATCAAAAGTAGCCATTTGTATCGTTTTATAAGCTTTATTTCCTGAACCTTTCCAACATTTGCGCTCGTTTGCTTTTTTACATGAAAAAACAAGCAAAATCAACATAAAAACAATTCCAATTTTACTTTTCATCTTGCTTGTAATTGAAAGTGTACCCTAATCCTAATTCAAAATAATCTGCTTTAGCAAAATGTGTTTTGAGTGTAAAATTAGCTTGTAAACCATTAGAGAATTGATACCTAAAACCAATTCTATGATAAACGGGTGAATCTGTTTTATAGACATCACGCAAATAAGCGCCCATACCAAAAACAAAATGAAATCGATCAAATGGAACTAAGTAACCAGCGTAAATTCCAAACTGAAGAATACTTGCTTGCGACTTATGCAACAAAGGTTCATAACTCATAATAAGTTGCTTGGAAATGGCATCTAATCCTAATTCAATTCCTGCTTTTTGCGAAAAGAAATAACGAGAATAGGCATACAAACCAAAGACTGGATAACGCTTCCCTCCGACTGGTAAAGCTTGTTTAGCCGAAATTATTGCTTGCGCTCCAAATAAAAACTGCTTTAATGGTAATTCTGAACGCCCGATTTCTTGAGTTTTTTTTGCCGTAATTAATGTCCGTGCATAACCAAGCGAAACAAAGGGTAAATTAATACCAAAATTAGGTACTTTAAAGGAGGCATTGCTGAAGTGGGTTAAATCCAAACCTAAAGCTATACCATTTTTTCCAAAGCGATAAATGGTTTTCATGCCCACACAAATTTGAGCATTAATATGCGACGAAATTGCGTTTTCTTTTGGATTTATAGTTCCATCAAAAACTTTTCCAGTATAACCAACACCACATCCCAATTTCCAGTTCCACTCAAAGCGTTTCACTTTAACCATTGGCAACTCCACAAAACCATATAAACCTATAAAACGACCGAGTAGGGTATTGTTTCCTACTGAACCGAAAAACAAAGTTCCGCCTATAGTTGGAAATCTATAGATCGTATGCCATTTTTTAGCACCTGATGTATGAAAATAATAAGTCAATTCTACCGCTTTTGCATTTGAAACGGGCAAGTGAGCTAATGTACCATGATGCGCAGCTAAAAAGCCTATTTTTTCACGAACTTCTATTCCTTGTTCTCCCATTTCTTGTGCACATAGCCATTCAATGGAAAACAAAAACAAAAAACAAAATAGCACTTTCATGAATTAACAAAGTTAAACAAAGGAAGATGAGTTTAAACTTTAATTTTGCACAAATTTCAGATATGGATTCTCGATTACTAGCATTTGAACGACTTTTAACAATAATGGATGAACTCAGGGAAAAATGCCCATGGGATAAAAAGCAAACCTTGGCATCCTTGCGAAATTTAACCATCGAAGAAACATATGAATTAGCTGATGCAATAACGGATAATGACTTGCAAGCAATTAAAGGTGAATTAGGCGATTTGTTTCTTCATTTGGTCTTTTACAGTAAAATTGGACAAGAGAAAGGAGCTTTTGATGTTGCGGATGTTTTGAATGGAATCTGTGAAAAACTAATTTATCGTCACCCGCACATTTATGGTGATGCAGAAGCGGAGGACGAAGAAACAGTCAAAGAGAATTGGGAGAAGCTAAAACTAAAAGAGGGGAAAAAATCCGTTTTGGAGGGTGTTCCAAATTCACTTCCTGCACTAGTGAAAGCTATGCGAATTCAGGAAAAAGCCAAAGGAATCGGCTTTGAATGGGACAACAAAGAAGATGTTTGGAGAAAAGTAGAAGAAGAAATGGCTGAATTAAAAGTAGAGATTGAGAAGCAGTCTGATCATATCGAAGAAGAATTTGGAGACGTCTTGTTTTCTCTTGTAAATTATGCTCGTTTCATCCATGTTTCACCAGAAAACGCCTTAGCAACAACCAACAAAAAATTCATTGATCGCTTCCGGCTAATGGAGGATTTTATTCGGGCAGAAATGAAAGAAATTCAAGATCTTTCATTACCCGAAATGGAGGTCTTTTGGGAAATAGCAAAATTAGAACTACGTAAATCATGACAACTTTTGAAAAACAAATTATTGAAACCTTCGTTTTATTTGGAATTGCGATTGTAATTAAATTATTAGTTCGAAAATCGGTTCGGCAACTGCTTCGTAAAATTGATTTTGAAATCAAGCAACAACAATTAACTCAGCGCATTGTTAATTTGTTTTTGTCTTTATTTGTATTAACTGCCCTAGCTGGAATTTGGAACATTGAGCGTGAGCAGTTATTTGTTTTTTTAACTTCTGCAATTACGGTTGTCGGCATTGGTTTTTTTGCACAATGGTCCATTTTATCGAATATAACTTCCAGTTTGCTTTTATTTTTTTATCACCCTATGAAAATTGGACAACGAATTCATGTACTTGATAAAGAATACAATGTAGAAGGTCAACTTACCGATATTTCTTTTTTCTTTTTGTACATTAAAAACGATGAAGGACACTTGATAACAATTCCTACTTCTGTGGCTTTGCAGAAAACAATTTTAACAAATGGAAATTAGACTCATTTTTAAGCCATTTTTTATTTTTTTTATTATTTCTTTCTGAAAAAAATCTTGACAGGAACTCCTTCAAAATTATAATGTTCACGCAATCTGTTCTCAAGGAATCGTTTGTATGAATCTGGAATGTATTGCGGCAAATTACAGAAAAAAGCAAATGCAGGAGCATGGGTTGGTAACTGTTGAACAAATTTG